>TARA_R100000654_G_scaffold33494_2_pt1 | contig 17139 bp, 25 predicted proteins | sample TARA_R100000654 | Tara Oceans TARA_R100000654 (sample SAMEA2622473) | marine metagenome | biome: marine biome (ENVO:00000447); feature: surface water layer (ENVO:00002042); material: "saline water (ENVO:00002010), including plankton (ENVO:xxxxxxxx)" | depth 5 m
TTTTCTGTTAAAGGCGTAGGTCTTTTTTTACTTTCCTCCTCTTCAGATCCTTTGTCAGTTTTCTTTCTAAGACGATTCATTGAACCACCTCTAGTTCTTTTTGAAGGACTACCTGAACCACCGAAACGTGGTCTCCTGCTTTTTGGTCTTGCTTTAAATTTGAATCTAAACATTTTGTGTATCGTTTACATAAAAATACATTAATAGAAAATAAAAGCAACCTTCTTTGATACAGGTCTCAAACTACTCTTGTCGTTCCCCAAGCAGTGAGGAATGTGTCAAGAGCGTCTAAACCAGCGTAAGTTACAACAGGGGAACTTACGGAACCACTATAAATAGGAGTTCCGATGACAGGAACTTTCGTGTCTTCGTCATAACAACCTAATATTTTTAAAGTATTATCATCATCAACTAAAAAAACAGGATCACCTGAATCTTTAAATCTAGCACGACCATCAAAATAATCCTCAAAAGTAACTTGATTGGCATTTGTTTGACTACTTGTTTTAGCATCAAGCTGTAAATTGGTAGAACCAGTTAACCCAGCAGTGCTTACAACTCTCCAATGTACTCTTTGTCTAGGTGGAGTTAAATGAGCATTAGCAGATCCTTGCGTCTCACCGTGTGGAGCATTTGAAGAAATCCTTGACCTAGTATCTAAAACATAAGTAAATCCTTTTGGAGGGTTGAAGGGAACATTAAATGTAGAACTCCCCTCTATTTTTGCTATCTCATAAATTGTTAAACTATCATCTACTGAATCAATTGACTCACCATTTGGGCCTTCCAAAATTGCAATACCAATATCTGTAAAATCATCCGTTAAAGTATTGAAAGTTGTTTTTAAATCTATTTTTGAAGAGTAACCTCCAGTAGGTGATGTTGAGAAAGACCCTCCAGATTGTGCAATCCTATACGTAAATCTTTGCCCCCCAGCATTTGTAAAGGTCATGCGCTGATCAACGCCCCCACTATGATGAGTAGCAAAAGCAATAGTTTTTGGGCCTATCAAAGTACCTCTTCTCGTAGATTGCTCATCTCCTCCTATCACGTTCCCATGAAAAGCAACTCCTGATAAATCAAATCTAGCTGCCCAACAATCAGGGTTTCTAGTTAGTGTAGATGTTTGATCTGAAGCAACTATAGTAGTAAAATATTGATCATCCATAGGAACAGCAGTAGATGTTGCAGCAGGAGCATTATCCGAGTAAGTCCACTTTGCTGTAGTTCCCGACCCTGAAAAACTTTTTGTTCGAGGGGGATACTTCGCTTTATATGCTCTCAAAGCATCTATAACGGCTGTTCCATGATACCCCCATGCACGTAAAAGATCATGGAAAGTGGTAGCTTTAACAGTTCTTTCAGAAACATCATATATTGGGATAAGATCGTTAAAGTTGAACTGTATATCAGTCAACTCAGGTGTTGCATTAACTCCGTCTAATGAAGGCATTTTATGAAAAAACTAATCCTAACGCCTCTCCTAGTTCTTTAACAGTAATTGATTTCACATGACCTGTAGACTGATCATAAAAAGATAACATATCCTCTCTAGCTATCTTATTAAAAGTATTGGTATCAGAAGAAAGTAGACTTTCTCCTTCTAGCTTTTGTAATGTTGGGGTATCCCCTAAAGTGGGCATATTAGTCCTCCTGTATATCTAACCCCACGCAAATTTTAGGAGGTAAGACTGCAGCTTTTACATCGAGAGAAACTCTGACAGCAGGGTCAGTAAAAGGGACTGGAAGACCAATTTTTGCATCTGTAGTTTCACATGATATATTACAAATAGCTATTAAAGCTAAACCTAATAAACAAAATAAATTTTTGTAGTTCATAGTTTATAATATGCACATATTTTAAATAATAACTAGAAAAAAGTACAATAATGGCTAAAGCAAGATTCAAAAGACTGCCTTCAGGTAAAATAAAATATCATGGAGAACTATTTTCTGGTTTTAATAAACCAAAAGTAGCTCCAAAGGGCAGTAAAAAGAAATTCGTTGTTCTAGGTAAACAAGGAGATAAAATTAAAAAAGTTGGTTTTGGTCACAGAGACTATCAAGATTTTAGGCAACATAAAGACCCTAAAAGAAGAAAGAACTTTAGGTCTAGGCACAACTGCGATACCGCAAAAGATAAAACAACAGCACGTTATTGGGCTTGTAAAAAACTATGGTAATGAAAAAAAGAAAATCAAAAAAGAAAAAGTCTAGAGTAAATGAAGCAGGTAATTACACAAAACCTGCTATGCGTAAAAGAATGTTTCAGCAAATAAAAGCAGGTACAAAAGGAGGTAGAGCAGGGCAATGGTCAGCAAGAAAAGCTCAACTATTAGCTGCAAGATATAAAAAAGCAGGAGGAGGATATAAATAATGGCCCTAAAAAAATCACAAAAGAGCCTAAAGGAATGGACTAAACAAAAATGGCGTACTAAATCTGGTAAAAAATCATCTGAGACAGGTGAGAGATATTTACCAGAAAAAGCTATTAAGAGTTTATCTGCTGCTGAATACGCTGCTGGAACTCGTAGAAAACGAAAAGCGACTGCTCAAGGTAAGCAAAGAGCCAAATATACAAAAGCAGAAAGAGCAGCCTTCTTGAGAGCGTCTAAAAAGAAAAGAACTAGAAAAAAATCTAAAAAACGTTAGAGTTAATTTATATGAAAGGCGTAGCTCATTATTTAAAAGACGGAACTGTACATAAAGGCGAATCTCATAAAATGCCTAATGGTCAGTTACACACAGGAAAAACACATACTTCTTCTAGTGAAAGACTATTTCATTTTGACGAACTAAGTAAAGAGGCTCAAAAGAGAGCTTCTAAAAATAAAGAAGACATGAAAAAGCCTACCCCAAAGAAAAAAGCTGCAGAACGTAAGTCTTTTAAAGATGCTGTAGAGGATAGAATGAAAGACTCTTAGCCTCCGCTTAATGCTGCTTCTATAGAATCAGCAAAACTCATTCCCGATCTTCGAGGAGTAACCGAATCAGTCTGCGGAGACCCTGACATCGTAGGTTCTGCGTTCTCATACGTAGATAACTGATCTGTTAACGCTTCAGTCTCTTTACGTAATTGTATATACTCTCTTACAATAATAGGAACTAACTTTGCTGACAAACCGTTGTAGGCAAAATCTACAGGGTGTATTGTATCAGGACTAACTTCAGCTACGGTGTCTTGCAAAGAAGACATGTCAAACCCCTCTATACCACTAAGAAATGGTAGCTTTTCAAGAACTCTATTAGCTACATTTTTAGTCACTACATTTCTAATTCGTGCCTCCTCTGCAAGTTCTTGGTTATAGTTCTGTTCTTCAATAGCTCTAGCTTCTTGAAGAGCTTCTTCAGCATTAGACATAAGATGATTACGTCGATCAAGAATAGGGTCTATTTTATCTATGATATTATAAATTTTAGCTTTGTCTCTGTCAGAGGCATTAGGTAAAAGCTCCATCAACGCTTCATCTTGAGCATCCGCTTCATCCAACGAAAGAGCATCAATCAAAGAGTCTATGTCCACGTCATACTTCTCAGCCAAAGAATCTGCCTCACCAACAATCTGCTGTAAAGGCTCTGTAACGGCTTCATTGTAAGCATCAGTAGACTCAAGGTCATTTATTATTTTTTCTTGCTCATACGTGGCTATCCGATCTTGTAATTGGTCAATATCTCTATTTTCAATCAAACCAGACATCTCTTTTATTTTAAGATCCTGCTCTGAAACAAGTTGCCTTAACTTCTCTGCCTCTGACTGATTAGACTTTAACTCATCTTTAAGTTGTTTAAAACGATTGGCAGCTTTAGGAGTCCAGTCATCACCAACATCTTCAGTTAAATTTTCAACAGGTTCATTACTCTGTGCTTGTACTTCTTCGCTTTGTACCTCTTCTTCAACTTGAGGAGTCTCCTCAACGGCCTCACTTTCTGGCTCGGTAGGTTGAGTGCTAGTGTTTCCAAGGTCATTTAGAGCAGCTTCAAGAGCGTCAGTAAAACTAGGAGCCTCTTCCTGATGCCCTAGATCAGGCATGCTATCAAAAGAGCTTTCTGGTGCGGCTTCTGGGTTTTCTGGTGCGGGTGTGTCTGCTACGGCTGTATGTGATTCCATTCTTCAGGTGTGTTTGGTTTATCTGGTTGTACGAAAGTTAGCCTTCGTAAATCTCTAAAAGCATCGCAATAGCCAGCATAGTAGGCAAGTCTAGTTCCGTTGACCGAACCATCTGGCGTAATACTGCTGAAAGACGGAGCGGCTGCTTCTTTAAGAGTAGCTTCTGCTTCTTCATGTATCGGATTTTCCACGACCTTTCGCAGCTCAGTAACTCTTTTGACATCTTTTCGAAACCTATCTACAGGAATAGGTATAAATTGTTTTTTTGACATTCTTGCTAGTTTTTGCGGAGTTTAGCCACTGCTTTCGCATCTTGAATGGCTTGATCCTGCCTGAACTTAGCTTGTTTTAACTCCATGTCTAGTTCTGCTTTCTGTCGTGCCATTTCTAATTTCATCTGATGCTCCTGCATTTTCATCTGCGAAGAACTAGGGTCGTCTTGTGGAACTCCGCTTTGCTGCATCTCAGCTTGCTGCTCCATAGCTTCCCTCTGCATCTTTTGCACTTTTTTAGATGTATTATTTATCATCTCCTCTGCCAAGTTCAATACTTGTTTTGAACTACTAACCAAAGATTTAGAGCTAGGATCTGCCGCTATGAATTGTAAAGTCTCAGCAATATGTTGATAGAACGATTGAAGCGCAGGTAACGAAGAAACAGGATCAGCAGTGCCTAAATTCAATTCTTCAATTAGATTACTTAAAATTGGAAGATGCTCAAACAAATGTGTGCTATGCATCTCATTGTCATTTACTGGTACTTGACGACCTCTTAACATTTCTTGATTCTCAAAATAAGCTATCTTATTATCAACCACGGGTCTCGGTTGTAAATCTTGTGGAGCATACCTATCAGCTAAATCATGACCCACACGGGTTGAGACTATGTCACGAGTGAGGTTCTTTCTGCCTTGTTCAGGCAATGAACCACTAACAGCTAACATCTCTTTTAGAGAATTCAATCGGTCTACCCTAGAACCATTACCAATAGACCTAACAGCCCTCGTCCTCATTGTGTCCAATGAACGAATAAATTCTTCAGGGACACCTCTCATTGCACATCTTGCATAAAAGTCTCTTAACATACCATCAGGCTTTTTCGCTTCTACAACACGACGAACAACTTCACGTAGAAGCCTATTCCATGAAGCATAAAAAAGATTTATAGAAGCTCCTGATATACGAGATGTCACTTCCAAATCACTAGCCACTTGTAATTGATTCCTGTATGGTGAACTTTGGTTAGGCCCATAAGCACTCACCGTATCTGTGTTCAATGCAAGCTGATTAGATATATCATTCAATGCTGGCTGTACTGCTGTACTCAAGTTAGGAACAGCCTTTTCAATTATATTAACGTTCGGGGAGAGTACGGCATACGCTCCATAGTAAGTGAACCCTAATTCATCTAGCGCCCTCTGGTTCTCTGGTTGGATCATAACTGCCGACCCCAACATTGCGCCATCAATCATCTGACAACGTAGCCTATTACTAGTTTGTATGTGATTAAATATCCGATGACCCAAGCCCCGAACTGAATGGTATGTACCATTCGAACCCACACCGTAAGAAAATATTACATACGCTTGCTCTGGCTTTTCATAGCGAGAAATCTTTTTGTATAAAAATGATTTAGGGTCTTTCTCTCCACATATGTAATGAGAGATAGATCCGTCCATCTCCTTAACCCAAAAATGTAAAACCGACACCGTAGGATTATGATAGCCTGTGTAAATATCGTTGTTCTTGAGCTCTGATTGCATTGTCTCCCAATCAGAGTAAGAACGACCATTATTGCGCCCTTCTGTCTTTACGGACTTCATAATAACCCGCTTTACCTCTTTAACATCCCAACCCACTTTCTTCGCCACCTCTTCATCTTTTATAAAAGCAAAAAGTTCATGCAAATGATAGTCCCTACGGCCTACAGCCACATCAATCATATTCTCAGACGAAGGAGTCTGACGTGGAATCAGTATATCAGAAAAACCACCCACTCTAAACTTCCAATCGTCAGGCGTATCAAAATAAGATACAGCTACACCATGCTTTATGAACGTTGTACACAAACGAAGAAAATGTGAGTGGAACTCAGGCCAACAACGAAGTAACTGCGTAATCTCTTCAGAAACAATCTCCTCAAACTGCATCGCCTGTGGATCATTGCCAAGAGTAGATTTTACATCGACCATCTTCTCTAAAGAAGAATACAAATCAACATAAGCAGAAAGCGATATGTCTAACAACCTCTGCGCTTCTCCAAAGTTAAGGTTCGTTTTTAAGCCCTGCCCACTTGTAGTCAACTGCGCCTGATTGTAAGGACTAGCCCCATCAAACATCGCATCTATACGTGCTCTATTTATAGATGAAGCCTCGTCAGCCTGACGTAGTCCGTTAAAAATGTTTATCGCACTTTTAACGTCTTTTAGCCTTGTCTGTACTGGTCGCCCTTTTTCATCTAAGCTCCCTAAATCATCAAGAGAATTTATACCTTCGTTGCTCTTATACATGTAGTTAATAAATTAATCTTTTTTATTTGAAAAACAAATATTAATATCCCCAAGCGTCTCGAACTAAATGGTCAACCTGTCGAGTCCTTCGACGACCATCTGCATGGTACAATGTAACATAACGCTTACCATTATGTAATTTATCACGAAGTAAATATCGCTGCCCCGCTTTCGACCCCCTTTTAGGAGGATCAATACAATACACAGCCCCATAGTCAGTAACAGCATAACGAGGGAAATCCTCAACTGCTCTAGCTCCTAGCTCGTTAAGAATAAAGTTGCGAGATAACTCAAGCTCACTGTCCCCAAATACCTGACGAACTAATTTAGAGCTGTCCACCATATGGTTTTTACCATCCGCTGTGCGAAGTTGGACATACCACCTACCACAACGATAGCTCATCGACAATCGTTTGGTTCCGTTGTAAACGAATCCGAGCTCGTCTATTTCATATATTGAATCATCTGATAATGGCTTCTTCTTTGATTTTAGTCTTTTTATTTTGTCTTCTTGGTTTGCTTTCATGAGGTTAGAAAAAAATTGAATATACATAGTTAATTTACATTATCTAATATAAAAACTTTTTTATATTCTGTATGCAGTTTCTTGCAATTTTAGGTCATTTTACAAAAACCCTATTTTTATAGGATGAAACTCATATTTTCTAAAAATTGCAAGAAACTGCATACAAAACCATCTTTTTTATACATAATGCAAGAAACTGCATACAGCTTTTCAAAAAAGTTTTCATTTTGGTTCTACACGTAAATTTATTATTTTTTATATTATGTTTTTATTTATTACGACTAACGTACCACCGCTCAAAATCTCGCTGGAACAACTCCCGATTTACAACGAACCATGAATAATGATCGGAGAACGGTGAGCGATTTCATTTGCGGTTGTTTAGCTTCCGTCTTTCCATTATTCTTTGTTTGTTCTCAGTGTAATAACTTTTGTTGTAGTCTCGCTCCTTTTCTCTTATGTCGGGATCATCAATCATTTTCTGCTCTCTTTTTTCTTTTATTTTTCCTTTGTTCTGGTTGTAGTACTCGTGTTGATACTCAAGCCTCTTTTTCCTATTTTTTCTGTAGTATTCTTGTTTTTTTACGTTTGGCATTCCCACATATATGTGCGGTTGAGTTATAGTCAAATTTTTTCCTGTACACACATATATACAGGGGGTGGCGCACAAAAAAAGTCGGTGGCGGGGGGTGGCGTGTCGGTCAGGCTCTGTTAACAATTAACAATGGTTAACTATTCAGACCTATTGATAATGGTGGATTGTGAATTGTCAATTGCTCTTGATGGTTTGACGTTGCCATTGATCAGGAACAATGAACAATTAGCCATTATCTATTGTCAATTATCCCTTAACAACTGAATTGTTAATTGTTCCACGTAGAACATTTACCTTATAATTACCATAATTATCTATACTCACTAAAATATCCTCATAATGCTTCATAATTGCCTCATATGACGTTGCAAGCTGATATGGGACTCATATACCTTATTTCATTTACGACGATATAACACTTTTCAAAAATTTTTGGAAAGTTGTTAGGATTTTTTATTGTTTTGCTAGTGCAAAATTTAGATTATTATGATGGTTTATGAACAATTATTAATGTTTCATAACTCATTAACCATTAACAACTTACAACTAACAACTAAATTGTTATGATTAATTATGAAAAATAATGAAATATTATGTTGCTTTATTTCTTTTTTTAGAATATTAGTTAAAGCAATGTGAGGGAAAAATGACCTCAGCCCGATGGCAAGGGAGTTTGATTTTTGACAGTATAGCCTGTTGGTAGGTGACCAATCCAACTAGATTTTGCGAGCGACCACGCCATAACCAGAGTTGAAAATTCCAGCCCCTGTAGAGTGCCTAAAGTAGAGATTGAACATTTTGGAGGGGGCAAAAAAAGCGGATATGATTTGGCAATCTTTCCGCCCCTAATTATTCACGCAAATCAGACCGATTTTTTTGGGTTTACCTTAATCACATTTCGAAGCTATTCAGCTCAAATGATTATTTTAAATTGACTGTAAATTATGGCTTAAAAGCAATTTACAGTTTCAACTGATTTCAACGGATCGAAATATAATAGGTATCACAGTTAATAATTTATGAGGTTATTAGCTTGGCAATTTATCCATTGCACTTGTGACTTGAATACCGTCACAAGTGCAATGGTCTGAGTCTTAACAATTCAGTTGTTAAGATTCTGACCATTGAAAACAATGGAAAAAACCTAACAATAAAACATTAAAAAATAGAAATTAATAATATGGCTAATAAAGCAAATAAGAAGAATACAATCGAATTAACTGCAGATCAAAAGTCAGTTCTTGAGACTGTAACAACTGAGCTAACAACTGCGAGAGATTCATTTATTGAAGCAATCTTTAAAGCAACTGAAACCCTTAAAGAAATCTTAGTTGAAAAGATTAAGGTAATGGAACAAGCAAAAATTCCTAGTGTCGTAATTTATAAGACAGTTCAGAATACTTGTGCTCCACTGGTAAAGAATGGAAAAACAACTCAGCAAAACCTAGCTAAGATTCTGAATGAAAGGGGACACCATCTTAGAAAAACTAGAAAGGATGCAGGAATTACTAAGACTCTCAACAAGGTATCTACTGGATACATCAAAATTGCTGAGTCAACAGTTAAGAATGTCTTAATCAATAAAAACGATAGTGATAAGAAAAAGAAGCCTGTCACTGCAGAACAGATTGCGAAGTTGTTCAAAGCTGCCTCAACTGAGGAGCAAGTTAAAGCTGTAAACCTTATAAACGAGATTGTTACAGAATTAGATAAGAGTTAACAACTGAGTTGTTAACTTGTCACTTATCAAGTGAGCATTGAACAATGCACCACTGACAACTAACCCTTGCCAGTGGTGTAAATTCAATTCTTAATTGACCGACTTAACAACTGAGTTGTTAACAACTCAGTTGTTAAATTAATAACATCTAAACCAAGTAAATAAAATGATACTATCTATATCAATAGCCGTAATAATCTGCATCGGGTTACCTGTATCTGGATTAATAATAACAAGCAAACAACTGAGTAGGAGGGAAGCCGACTATCAGCTTTTAAGAAAGCACTACACTGATAAGTTCTTTCGTCTCGAAGAGTTGGAAGAACTACACGATTCCATGACCAGAGCTAGGGATCTATGGGAAGATAAATATAGAAAACTAAAAGTGGACTATAAAGAACTAAGGGAAAAACATGATAGTGTTGTAAAGGATTTTGATGATTACCATCGGAGGGTAATGGATGAAGAATCACGTCAGCATGATTCGAAACTTTTAGATGAAATAAGTCTAGAAGTAGAGCAACGCTTTATAGAGGAACTAAATAATCGTATGCCTATTATACAATTACCAAACAACGGAGAAGATTAACAACTGAGTTGTTAAATTATTAACATACAAACCAAGAAAGGAATAAAATAAAATGAGTGAACTAGAACACTTAGAATTGTGGACACGTCCACAGAATTACATCGGAGAAACATGGGAGGATCATTACGTATTCTTGTCACAGATTAGAGACAGTGATGCATTGCAACGATCCAACTTCACCAAAGGATTGGAGGCGATAGGCGGTGAAGATCCTGAGATGGTGATCGTTACGAGTGCGAGTCATTGGGCTTGTGGATGGATAGAGACTATCTACATCCATAAAGATGCTCATGATGCTTTGAGAAAAGCGGATGAGATTATGGGTGAACTAAAAGATTACCCAGTCATAGATGAAGAACACTTCTGTGAGCTTGAAGAGGCTGATGCTCAAGAGGTGTGGAAGTATTGCTATTCCCCAAAAGAAAGGGTCGAGTTCTATCGGAAGTGTTGGCATTACTGTGGAACCATGTCATTCAAAAAGTTACTCCACAGCGTGAGGACGGGGGATATATTCTACGGCTACGCAAGCGACATACTTAATTAACAACTGAGTTGTTAAATTATAAACAAACAAACAAGAAAGGAATACCATCATGAGAATAAGAACAGTAGAGAAAGCAATCGACTGGATCGAGTATCCAGTTCTAGCTAGATCATTAATTGAGAAGATAAAGTATGGAGAGAATGATCACAACTGTACAATGAGCAGAGTAGTGCTAAGAGAAAATGGCACGTCAAAGTATACAGTGGAGATTGAATTCATCGATCACTTCTATCAGAAGTTCTTGCACTGCGTAAACCAAATGGAGTTTACTAATCTGGATGATGCCGTTGCCAATTTCGAACAGCGGTGCATCGATCTAGAATTACCTTACCATTCGTCACCGATACATCTGACATATGATCGGGGCTATATGATAAAAGCACCTGTATGGACTGGTGAATACGCAAACTAATTTCAACACTGGTTGAATTGTTAGGTGAACCATGTGCCATGTGCCATTAACAACTGAGTTGTTAAATGGTGCATGGCACATTGACCCCTATCCACCTATCCAACATACAAACAAATCAAGTAATGAAGCCAACATATATAAAAGAAACTAAGACAGCCTTGCAACTTGCAAAGGAATACCATGACGGACAACTACGTGCAGTTGGCACAGACATGGGCAAGCCGTACTTCGACACCCATATTCTAAGGGTAACCAATGCGGTGAGCTATAGATCCAGAGCTGCTGCAGCACTGCATGATATTCTGGAGGATACAGTCATGTCATCACATGAACTCGCTTATGTAGTAGGACTCAGACAAGACACCATTGATGCGGTCGATCTACTGACGCAAGGGGAGGATGAAAGTTATCACAACTACATCATGAGGATTCACAGTGCAGAAGGTGAGGCAGGTAACATCGCAAGAGAAGTGAAGATCGCTGACCTGATGGATAACTTCTCAACCTTTCCAGAGGGACAGCTTGTACCTAAATACTTAGCAGCATTGCACCTATTAACAGAACCATACAGAACAAAACTTTAACAACTGAGTTGTTAAGTTATTAACAAACAAAACAAATAATACCTATGACAATAAATGAACTACACCATTGGATCACTCTACGAGAGGGTGATGGATACGGAGTCTTCGACGTTGATTGGAGACTCGACACTATAGATGAGAAGGGCGAGACAGTTGAAGCTGTCTACGTGGACGGATGGAGCTGTGATTCCTACAAAGAAGCTGAACAAATATTCTACAGCTTTATCAAGAATCATCCAGACTCATCACATGAGAACGAAATAACAGGAGTAAAGAAGATAAGAGTATGAGTGCAGAAGATAAAAATAAATACCTACTACAGTACACCATCACGGTGCAAATTCCTGTGGAGGCAGAGGATGATGAGGCAGCTTACGATGAAGCGTATGACATCGATCCTCTCGAATATATTAACGACGTAAGGAATACGGATATTGAATTCGAAAGAGCGGTCGATCTTACCGAAGACGAGTGGGCTTGGTGGACTAGGAAAAGAAAGAAATAATTTAACAACTGAGTTGTTAACTAAAACATAAACATATAAAAGAAAATAATACTTGCATTATTCTAATAATCTATTATAATGTATAATAACAAACTAAATAAACTAAATAATGAATACAATAAACCAATACAACGATAAAGAAATCAAAGCAGGTCTTGCTAAAAGTGAGATCCTTACAGTCTTGAATAATACTGTCCAAGTCACTTGGGCAGGTAGTAAACCGACAGGCTTTAGTGCTACCCTTAAAGGTAAGACTAAACAAGTGGTTAAGGACACCAATGCTAAGAAGGGCAGAGTAAGAGCTACAGCTACAGTTCTTGAGACTCGTAACAACTCTCTTGGCAAGATGCTTAGCGTCGTGCAACAGGCTCAGATGAACTATAAGATAGGTACGCATCCAAGCGATGTGCGTGGGGTACGTATTGTATCAACTGACAAGGTTGCTGAGATACAAGCAATGATTGATGATATGTCAAGACAACTCGATAATCTACGAGTGGAGGCTTTGAGAGAGTGGGACACCATACGTGCTGAATCAATCGATGGCTTGGGCGATAACATCCATGAGGTCAACGTACCTCACAATAGCGAGGAGTTCTTAGGAGAATTCAAGATCGCTGTATCATGGTCGGCTGCACCGATGGCAATTAAGAAGGGTACTATCTTCGATGGTATGACAGAGGAGGTAGCTAACAAAGTGATTGCTCAATCTGAGAAGACACGCATCGATGTGATGGCAAGGAACCATTCTAAAGTATTGGAACCTGCTATGAAGAAACTTAAAGAAGCTATTAAAAAAGTAACTAAGGGTGAGCGTCTCCATCAGAAGACATTCGATGAATTGAAAGAAGCCTCTGCAGAGTTGAAGGAATTGAACTGGTTCGAGTTCGATGTCATCAATGATATTGTCAGGGATCTTCAAGAGGTCGGCAGCATCCAACGTGATCACTTAGGTAAGACAGGATCAGCGACAAGAAAGCTCGCAGCTACTGCAATCGAGGATGTGTACAACCAAGCAGAACGTACAGCTAGTAGGCTCGCTGTATGTGGACTCTAATCTTAACAACTGAGTTGTTAACTAAAACATTAACTAAAAAACTAAATAAAATACAATGAATACCGAAACACCAGAAATCAAATTCAGCGACGTACAAACACAAGCTGAAATCGTATACTCATCAGGAGACTCAGTAATGATTCTCTTGGGGGCGGGAGGTACAGGCAAGACAGCTCTTGCCAATGCCTCAGTAACTAAGGCTATCGCTAAACTCTACGGAGTTACCGATGAAACTGTAAAGGTGTACAAGTGTAACTACACTGGTGCATCACCTCTTGAGATCACAGGTTATGGGGTCTTGAAGAAGGGTGCGAATGGTGAGGATCTCATGTCATTCTCAGAGCCAGAGGGTATACCGACGGCAGCACTCCTTGAGAGACTTGGCATGGAAGATACCCCTTGCTTGCTAGTCTTCGATGAGATGCCAGAGTGGGCAGCGGATACAAGATCGTTGGTACGTAGTACTGTCGATCCAGATGGCGAGTCTAAGATTGGCTCGCATAGGCTTGGCGAGAATGTCAAGATACTCGTGACAGGTAACCGACGTGAGGATGGATCACGCTCTGCAGTACTGGATGCCCCGATAGTGAATCGTGGTAATCAGTTTATATTAAAAGCAGATATCAACTCATGGTTGAGTTGGGCATCTGAGTTTGCGTGGAGTAAGTTCTCACCAGTCGTTGAGTACCTACAGTTCAACGCTAAGTTGGAGAGTGGTAATCACTTCGCTCCACCAATACCGCAGCCTTGGGATGGATCACCGCATCCAACTCCAAGGTCATGGGCTAGTGCTGCTAGACAGATCAACTACATCGAGAACAACCTTGAGCTTAGTAAGTCTGAGTTCAACAAGCATCTCAAGCTGACGCTGCAGTCTAAGGTTGGAGACACTACAGCTCGTGATTGTATCGCATACATCAACAGCTCAACAGGTCTGCTCGATGACCTTGATGCTGTACGTAAAGGTGACATGGACTTATCAGATAAACCTACTGATCAGTTCAAGATGATCCACGCTGCACTACGGATCATGGACATTGAACTAACTCAGGCTGAACAACGAGGCAGGGACAGAGGAACGGCTGTATCTGCAGGTGATGTAGATTGGTTCGTCGAGAATCTTTTACTACCCGCTACCAAAGAGATCGGTAGAGCAGGATACCATGCAGCAATCAACGTGGACATTCCACTTAACGAACACCCTAAAAACCACGAACTGAAAGGACTTTAACAACTGAGTTGTTAACTAAACCATTAACTAAAAAATAGAATACTATGATACATAATATATACGACATACAAGAAGGCGATCCGATTGTGTTTGATCACTACGGAGACAGCACACTAGCGAAAGCGTACAGGAGACTGGAGGCAACTGAAGAGTTGTACCCTTACTACAATGCACTGTCAATACTCAAGTGGAGGTGGACATTCAACACCCCATACGGACAGACGGATGGTAGATACCTACGTCTCAATCCGCATGGTGTGATGGAGAAGATAGAACAGACAAGTGATCCAGTTGGACACCTTGCATTCCTACTAGCACACGAAGGAGGTCATGTGATGTTAGGCATATCCAGACTGTTCAAATTGATGGGTGTTATACCAGATGATGATGCTCCCGCTCATGTGCTAAATGAGTTCATGAAGCGTAAGCGTCGAGTGAACATCGCTGCTGACCATGCAGATAATCTACTCATACTCAAGCAGAATCCGAAGTTGTTACCGATGATCGAAGGGTCATGCTGTGACATCCGATTCGATAATATGAGTACGGAGAATATTGTCATCGAGCTTGCTAAAGACGAGAACAATGGACAATCCAAGATGGACGATGAGCAGGGAGCAGAGGACGATGATCAACAGGAAGGTGATGATGAGCAGCAGGATGGTGATGATAATCCACAACCATCTGATGAAGGCGACGAGCCATGCGATGAGGATGCTGACACTAATCAAGATACAAGTGAATCAGATAGTGATGGCGATAGTACTGACGATGGCGATGGTGACGGAGATCAAGAGGGCGATGCTACAGGAGGCACACCTAAACCAACCGACAAAGAAATCTTAGGTGATGATTGGGTCGGGCAGGGTGCTGATGATTTACCTGACGAGCCACACCTTGAGGAGGGTGAGACACTTGAGGAGGTACTTGAGGAGATTGATCAGATCTCAGATCAGGTGATCAAGCAAGCTGAGTTTGCTTCGTCAGCTTCAAGTGATATGGGATTGAGTAGCACATTGAGAAGTGTGAAGGATCAGAAGTCACAGCGATCATACATGGATTGGAAAAAGTATGTCATGGAATGGAACACCGCTCGTGTTGCAGACGGATGGACACGACCATTCAACGCACCGATCTTCAACGCAACCAATGGGCTATGTACTGCAGGTCGTGGTCGTGATGGTTGTGGCACAATCGTCTACGTCATCGACAGTAGTTGGTCGATGGATGAGCAACTGACATCTGATCTCTTGATCCTTGCACAAGAGTTCCTTGATAATATGAGACCTGAGAAGATGGTCATCTTATCCGTATCCACTCAGGTGCGAGACGTGTATGAGTTATACTCAGGTGATCAAGCTCCAACTAAAATCAAAGTCGGTGGTGGTACAAGATTCCATCCCGCATTCGAGTGGGTCAAAGAGAACGAACCATTCTGTGACGGGCTAGTGTACCTAACTGATGGTTATAGTAATGATCTAAGGAACTTACAAGAGCAGCCTTATCCAGTGCTGTGGGTATCATACGGATTAGAATCTAAACACTACACAATCGGTGAAGCAATCGATGCTGCACCAAGCAACGCAGGTATAGCTGCATAACAAACATAAAAAGTAAATAGTAATGAAAAAGTTAATACAACAACATATACAACAAAGCGAAGTTGACAGTTTAATTAGACAACACCTCGATGCCTATGATAGTGGTGACGAGCATTATGTTAAATTGTTCTGTGCATCAGAAAGGCATCTTGTTGAATACAAAGTAAAAGAGTGGGTTAACGACATAGTGAACAGCCAAAAGATATACACTAACGATAAGTATCAAGTCGCTGTTACTGACATCCCATCTTCGGATGTTATTCATCTTTCAATCAAGAGACATGATCGTGGAGTCATCATGAAAGACTGGAGAGACTTTCAAGAGATCAAGAACCAGTTAGTCGGGGAAGAGAACGAGGGGGTTGAACTATATCCCGCAGAGAGTCGGTTAGTAGATTCTGCAAACCAGTACCACATGTGGGTTGTCAGAGATCCGTCTTTCAAATTCAACTTTGGATATAAGGAAAGATATGTCACCGATAAACCTTTCGGTAATGCTAAACAAAGAACAATTAAAACCAATAACATAAAAACCAAATAATAAAATGAAAAAATACTACACAATATTCGTAACAGAAGAAAGTGATTATCATTGCGAAAAAGTAGTCGCATGGTATGAGGCTGACGAAAACTTAAACTCGAAAGATATTTTTGATCTATACTTAAAACAACGACGTGAGAAGAACTCTTGTTGGAGTCAAATAGAAGGAAAGATACCTGACACAAATACGTCATATGAAGTCGAAGGAATAACAGTATCAGATTCTCCCGTAAAGTTTATGTCTTTTGATGAACTTACTCATGATCCCTCTAATAGATTGGAGGCATCAGTATGAGTGAAGAAAATAAAGAAACAAAATACTATAGTGCATCTTGTAATTTAAATTTTACAGCGAGTAGTTATGAGGAGGCTTGTGACCAACTGCTAGATTATTTAAAAGATTCAGTTAACGATGGAGATGTTACATCTTAGATTATAAACGAAGAATAAAAGGAGGAAACAAAATGGATATATCAGAAACGCTGTGTGATTTAAATGACATAAAACAATTCTTAGAACTACGTAAGTTAATAGATGAACCAAAAGATAATGACGGCTCTGGCTTTACCATCGGAGATGTTATTGATGATTTAATCTATAAGTTTGAAGAGATATCA
>TARA_R100000654_G_scaffold41411_1_pt1 | contig 17134 bp, 12 predicted proteins | sample TARA_R100000654 | Tara Oceans TARA_R100000654 (sample SAMEA2622473) | marine metagenome | biome: marine biome (ENVO:00000447); feature: surface water layer (ENVO:00002042); material: "saline water (ENVO:00002010), including plankton (ENVO:xxxxxxxx)" | depth 5 m
TTATTATTCTAATCTTATTCGTGGTAAGACTAAAAGTTGGATAGATGTTTATGTAATGAACAGATTGGGTGCAATACAGGAAGGAAAACCTGTATATCCACAGTTTGTTAGTGAAACGCATATTGCAACTGAAGAAATACCTATTGCAATGGGTGTGCCTTTGTACATTGGTATTGATTTTGGTCTTACTCCAGCTGCTGTTTTTGGTCAAAAAGTTAGAGGTCGTTGGTTAATACAATCAGAGATTGTTGCTATTGATATGGGTATAGTTCGATTTGCAGAATTGTTACGACAAGAGATAGCAACACGTTTTGCTGGTCTTGATGTAAACATTATTGGTGATCCAGCTGGTGATTTTAGAGCGCAAACAGATGAATCGACTCCATTTCAGATATTAAGAGGTGCTGGATTAAGAGCAATACCAGCTCCATCTAATAGTGTAGACCTTAGATTAGAGTCAGTTTCGTCACAGTTAACAAAAATGTCAGATGGCAAACCATCTTTTTTGATAGACAGAAGGTGTCCAATGCTGATAAAAGGATTTCAAGGAGGATATTCCTATAGAAGAATGCAAGTGTCAGGAGAAAGATATGATGACAAACCAGAAAAAAATATGTATTCTCATATTCATGATGCTTTACAGTACCTAATGTTGGGTGCTGGAGAAGGAAGGCAACTTATGGCTGGACAAAAACCCCTTTCTTCGTTTAATGCGAGAACGGACTATGATATATTTAAACGAAAACCATTTAAGAAGAGAAGTATATGGCAAAGATTAGGAGGTTAATATGTGTTTATTTGGAGGTGGTAGCTCTGCTCCTACGAGGGATTTGGAAGCGGAAGCAGCCCAAAAAGCCGAACGTGAACGTCAGGAAGCAGAAAAAGCCAGAGCCAAAGAAAAGGCAACGGAAAGCCAAGTAAGACGTGGTACTCCTCTTGTTCAGTATGTTCAAGCACCACAAGAGCCAAAAGCACCAGACCTTACAACAGAAAGACTTGGTAAAGGCGAATCTTTAGCACAAACACAAAGAAAAAAACGTACACGTTTAATGGGTCGTGGTCGTGCTAGAGGTAGAAGATCACTTCTTACAAGTACAGGTATGGGTTATTATGGGGGTAGAGTATAATGATATTTAACTTTCATAACCTTTCTGATGAACAAATTGCTAAAGAATTGATGGATAAATACCAAAGAGCAAAGACAGTAAGGGATCAATTTGTACCTTTGTTTGAAGAATGTTATGAATTTTCTATGCCACAGAGAGAATCTTTTTATACAGAATCAATAGGACAAAGAAGAGATGAAAAGATATTTGATGAAACAGCTGTTGTTGGTGTTCAAGAGTTTGCATCAAGATTACAACAAGGTCTAGTTCCAAACTTTGCAAGATGGGCTGATTTCATTGCTGGCTCTGAAGTACCTAAAGATCAACGTGAAGCAGTCAATAATGATTTAGATGAGGTAACAGAATATGTTTTTGAAATATTACAAAACTCAAACTTCGGTCAGGAAGTTCATGAGTCATTTATGGATTTGGCAGTAGGCACTGGTGTTCTTCATGTAACTGAAGGTGATGCAGTACAACCGATTGTGTTTTCAGCAATACCTTTACCTCATGTAGTATTAGATACTGGTCCTGATGATAAAATAGATCATGTTTACCGAGAGAGAAATGTTCGTTATTCTCATATTCCTTTACTGTATCCTAATGGTAATTTCTCTAAACAGTTAATTGATAAGATGCAACAGACTCCAGATGCAAAAACAAAGATATTAGAAGTTGTTTGCAAGGATTATTCTAAATTAAATCAAGATGCACACTTTGATTATGTTGTAGATTGTGAAAGTAAAACACTTATTAGAAACAATTCCTTTGATGGTGTTGGTTCAAATCCTTATATTTGCTTTCGTTGGTCTAAATGTAGTGGTGAAATTTATGGTCGAGGACCACTAATGAATGCACTTTCAGCTGTAAAAACTACAAACTTAACAATGCAACTTGTGTTAGAAAATGCACAAATGGCTATATCTGGTATCTATCAACTAGATGATGATGGTATAGTTAATCCAGATACAATTAGTTTAGTACCTGGGACAGTTATACCAAAAGCACCAAACTCAGCTGGTTTGCAACCAATAAGGGCTGCTGGCAACTTTGATGTAAGTCAATTTATATTTTCAGAAATGAGAATGAATATTAAGAAAGCTTTGTATAATGAAATGCTAGGTGATCCAAATAAAACACCAGCTACTGCAACAGAGATAGCAGAACGTATGGCTGATTTATCAAGGCAAATTGGTTCTGCATTTGGTAGATTGCAATCAGAAATGGTACAACCAGTTTTACAAAGAGTAGTTCATATTCTTAGAAAGCAAGGAAGAATAGAAATACCAACAGTTAATGGCAGACAAGTAAAAGTAAGGTCATCATCTCCATTAAGTCAGGCACAATCAAGACAAGATATAAGTTCTACAACACAATGGTTACAAGTTGTTCAACAAGGTTTTGGTCCAGAAATAATGAATTTACTTGTTAGTGGTGAAGAAGTTGCAACCTATCTTGCTAAAAAATATGGTGTACCAGATAGCTTGATAAGAGATGCTAATGAAAGACAACAGATAACACAGATTATGCAACAAGCACAAATGATGCAACAAGCACAGATGCAACAAGCACAACAGCAAGGAGAAGAAGTTGCAACGCAATAGTTATGTTGGTATTGATGGGATACAAAGAACAAAAGAATCAGATGAAATAATAAGTAAAAATGTAAGTGCAGTATTTGATACCCCTGCTGGAAAAGAGGTATTGAATTATTTAAGGTCAATAACTATTGAAAGTGTTAATGGACCAATTATTGAACCTAACCAACTTTTGCATCATGAAGGTCAAAGATATATTGTTGCAATTGTTGAAAACAGAATCAAACACTCAAAGAGGATAAAAACAAATGGCTGAAGAAAATCAAACAACTGAAGATGTTTCACGTGAAACAACCTTAGAATCTTATACTCAAGCACAAGAAAGTGCTGACACAACTGACACAACTGACATAACTGACAGACCAGAATGGTTGCCAGAAAAATTTAAATCAGAAAAAGATTTAGCTGAAGCATATAGTAATCTTGAAAAAAAGATTGGTCAAAAAGAAGAAGATTTAAAAAAACAATGGGAAGAAGAACTACAAGTAGAAGCCTATAAAGATAGACCAGAAAAGGTTGGTGATTACATTTTACCAGAAAATATAGATCAATCTATGTCTGCAGACGATCCATTGTTAAAGTGGTGGGCTGATTATTCTTTTGAAAATGGTTCATCACAAGAAGAATTTAGCACTGGTATAGAAAAATATATTGAACGTATTAATGCTAATATACCTGATCCAGAAACTGAAATGAAAAGACTTGGAGATAATGGAGAAGAAAGAGTACAAGCAGTTGAGCTTTGGTCTAACAAATTCTTTCCAGATACATTAAGACAATCAATAGAATCTATAACAGAAACTGCTGATGGTATAATGGTTCTTGAACATTTTATGGAACAAATGAAAGATAGACCAAATGTTCAATCTGAATCACCAAATAAAATTACAATGGATTCTTTAAGAGAGTTACAAAAAGACCCAAGATACCATGATCCAGTTGCAAGGGATGCAGATTTTGTCAAAATGGTAGATGAAGGATACAAAAGATTGTATCCCAATGGAACTTAGTTCTTCTGGAAAACTTAGATTAAGATTTGCTTGTTCTAATGATATAGACTTAATCTATCCATACTTGAGAGAAAATGATATTGAAGAATGTAGGCTTCATAAAATTGATCCAAGAGAAGTGTTTCAATCTGCAATATATGATAAAGAAGCTATAACCTATACAATAACAGTTGAACGTATACCTATCGCTATGTTGGGTGTTTGTGATTCAAGATTTGAAAAAAATTGTGGTGTTGTTTGGATGCTTGGTACACATGGTATTGATAAATATAGAATATCATTCCTAAAAGGTTGTCACGGTGTGATAAAATTATTACAAGGTGACTATAAAAAGATATATAATTATGTTCCAAAACATCATTCAGACACAATAAATTGGTTAAAATGGTGTGGTTTTGAACTAGAAGATAAAAAGTATGCTATTGAAAATAGTTTATTTTATAAATTTTTTCGTTGCAATCATTTAAAAATTTAGTTTATATAGAAATTGTCAAGACCTGCAATGCACTAGCAACCCTGTATGGATAATTGCATTGACGTAGTTAAAGCAGATAATCAATGACGTTGGTGAAACTTTAACAAACGAGGTCGTAATGGCTAATACAATAGATCAAGCCTTTATCAAACAGTTTGAATCTGACGTTCACTTGGCATATCAAAGAATGGGATCAAAGCTAAGAAACACAGTTAGAACTGTAGGCAATGTTGCTGGAAGTGTTGTTCGCTTTCAGAAAATAGGAACTGGAAGTGCTAATACCAAATCAAGAAATGGTTTAGTAACTCCAATGGAACTAGCTCATACAAATGTTGAAGCTACTATGCAAGATTTTTATGCTCCAGAGTTTATCGATAAGCTTGACGAGTTAAAAATAAACATAGACGAAAGACAAGCTGTTGCAAAAAGTGCAGCTGCTGCTCTTGGTCGTAAAACAGATGAAATACTTTATACTGCTATGGATGCTGGTGCTAATAGTACACAGATTCATGACACAAGTAGTGCTGTTGAAAAAGCTGATTTACTATCATTATTTGAAACTATGGGTACTGCTAATATTCCAGAAGATGGTGGAAGATATTTAGCTATGCATCCAAAAGGTTTTGCAGATTTATTTAACATAAATGAGTTTGCAAGTTCAGATTTTGTTGGTGAACAAAATTTACCTTTTGCTGGTGGAATGACAATGAAAAACTTTTTAGGTTTTCAAATCTTTTCAACATCAGCAATTACTGCTGGTAAAAATATGGCTTATCATACTTCTGCAGTAGGACTTGGTATAGGTGCAGATGTTTCAACTGAAGTAAATTATGTTGCTGAAAGGGCTGCACATTTAACTAACTCTATGATGTCAATGGGTGCTGTTGTTATTGATGACAATGGTGTTTATGAAGTCTTAGATAATAATTAATAGGAGGTTAATTAATGGCTTATTCAGCAAGTGGACTTTGTAGAATGGGTGGAGATTCAAATGGAAACACTTGGGTTTACACAACTACAGATGCGATAGGTGCAGTTAATACTGCTGGTTATTTTAATAGTGCAGCTAATATGCTTAAAGTGCGTGATGTTATTATTGTAAAAGATACTAACACACCAACAACTAATCATGTTACCGTTCTATCAAATACTGGTTCAGTTGTAGATGTATCAGATGGTACAGCTATAGCAGAAACAGATGGTGACTAAAAAAGGAGATGGGGGAGTTATGCTCCCCCATAACTATATATGGCTCTAACAAGTAGCACAGCAGATACACCATTAGATATATGCAGTAGGGCATTAATACTAATTGGTGCAGAGCCTATATCATCTTTTGATGATGGAACAACAGAAGCTACAGTAGCTGTAAATATGTATGAAGATGTTGTTCAAGCAGCTTTAGTTAATTCAAGATGGCGATTTGCAACAAATCAAAAGATAGTTAATAGACTTACAGATGCACCAACTGGAAGATATGATTATGCTTATCAACTTCCATCAGATATGATTATGCTTCATGGTGCAACAGTCAATGGTAATTTAATTGAGTATCAAGTTTATGGAGATAAACTATTTGCAGATACTACAGAAACAGATACAGTAATAGTAGATTATAGCTTTAGAGCAAGTGAAGTTGATTTTCCCTCTTATTTTACATTAGCTGTTGAGTTTTCTTTAGCTATAATCTTTGCAACATCTATAGCAAGAGATGCAAGTTTGGCATCACTTATGACAGAACGTGCAGAATCTTCTATGGCAAAAGCAAGATCACTAGATTCACAACAACAAACTACACGTAAACTTGAAACAAGTAGGTTCTTAACTGCGAGAAGAAGCTAATGCAAGTCGTTAGAATACCATTTACTAATTTTCAATTTGGGGAAATTAGCCCATCTTTGATTGCAAGAACTGATACACAAGTTTATAACAACTCAGCACAAAAATTAACAAACTTTCTTATACGTGCTGAGGGTGGTGTTATTAAAAGAATGGGTACAAAGTTTTTACATAACTTTGGAACAACAGTAGATGATAATGTAGAGCAACAAGTAAGACTTATACCATTTATATTTAGTGATGATGAAAGATATATTATTGCTTTATCTGCTGGCAAGATAGAAATATTTATATTAAACTTTGATTCATCTGGAAATGTTTCTGCTGGTGCAGTTACAAATTTAACATCAACTACTCTTACTTCTGATACTACTGGTACATCTTTAAATACTAGAATAACAGAAGCAAGATTAAAACAAATTACTTACGCACAATCTGGTGATGTTCTTTTTCTTGCACATAATGCATTTAACACATTAAAGATTGTTAGAACATCCTTACTTACTTTTCAAATATCACCGTTTTCATTTGATTTAAAAGGTGATGCAAAAGAAACCTATCAACCTTATTATCATTTTCATCAAGCTGGCTTTACTCTTACACCAAGTGCTACTTCTGGAAATGGTATTACTGTAATTGTAAAACCACCAGGTACTGATAGAGGAGCTTGGAGTAGTGGAACTGGATATGAAATAGGAGATCATGTAACACATAGTAATCAAGTTTATGAAGTGATTGCAGATATAAATCCATCAAATACAGCACCTAACTCAGATACAACTAATTTTAGAGCAGTTACTTATTTTGATGATGGATCAACAAATGGTGGTGGATATAGTAATTCCTTGCACGTTGGACTTACATTAAGATATAGAAAAAGAGAAATAGATATTACTGCTGTTACTTCTGGTTCTCATGCAACTGGTAATATAGCTGATAGTCTTTTTGCAAAACTTGGCATTAATGCAATAAGAACAATAAAAGATAGTACAACAATAGAAATAACAATGCCACTTCATAATCTTTCTGTGGGTGATAGTGTTACAATATCTGAAACAGATACAGTAGCTGGAATATCCAATAGCAATTTAAATGGAGCAAGAAGTGTAACATCAGTTATTGATGATAATACCTTTACAGTTACTGCTGGTGCAAGTGCTAATGCTTCTGTTGATGGTGGAGGTGCGCCTCGTTTAACAACGACTGCACCTACAACAGATTGGGAAGAACAATCATATTCTGCTATTCGTGGGTTTCCAGCAGCCATTTGTTTTCACGAAGGTCGATTGTGGTTTGGTGGTACATTAGCACAACCAGACGGTATTTGGGCTTCTCAATCTGGTGAGTTTTTTAATTTTAATATTGGAACTGCATTAGATAATGAATCAATACAATTATCATCTAGTGTTGGTGAATTAGATCAAATAAAACATTTAGTATCAAATCGTGATCTACAAGTGTTTACAGTAACATCAGAGTTTATTGTACCAGCATTTCAAAATACACCAGTTACCCCACAAAATGCAATGGTTCGTAGACAAACTCCTTATGGTGTAGCAGATGTAAAACCATTTGTTTTTGATGGTGCCACTTTATATGTTCAGAGATCAGGAACTGTTGTTCGAGAGTTTATCTTTTCTGATACAGAATCTGCATATGTTGCAAATGCAGTATCACTTATATCTTCTCATTTAATTATTACACCAGTACAAATGACATCATTGCAAGCTGCAATAGAAAGACCAGAATCTTATATCTTTATGGTAAATAGTGATGGAACTATGGCTGTATTTAATTCTAATAGATCAGAAAAACGTGCTGGTTGGACACAGTTTACAACACAAGGAAAAAAAGGAACTGATACAGTTACATCTGGATTGTTTCATTCTGTTTGCACGATTGATGAAAGAGTATTTGTCATTGGCAAATACGATAAAGGTGCTGGAACTAAAAAGCTTTGTTTGATGGAGTTTAAAGATGATCTTAATATGGATCATTCTTTATCTTATACAAATGGTAGTTCTGGTGTTTTTACTGTTAGCAGTCAATTTGATAATGGTGCAAAAGTAGGTGTTGTTTCTGGTACACATTATCTTGGTGAGTTTGCAGTATCAGGTGGACAAGTAGATGTTTCTGGTGTTGATAATACATTGCAAGTAGCAGAAATAGGATTTGTTTTTGATATACAATTAAAAAGTAATCCACTAGATATACAAACTGCAAATGGTCCATCTACAGGTATGTTAAGAGGTTTAGGTAGAGTAATACTAGATTTAAATAATACTCTTTCTGTTTCTGTTAATAACAAACCACTTGAGATATTGAATGTTACAGATGACTTTTCATTAGCAAGAACAGCTATTACTGGTAAAAAAGAAATAAGATTATTAGGATATAGTCGTGATCCACAACTAACCATTACACAAAGAGCGCCACTATCTATACAAATTAATAGTGTTATTGCGGAGGTACAAATATAATGCCAATACCAATTGTTCCAGCTATAGGTTTATTGTTTGCCGGTATAGATGCATATGGTCAATACCAAACTGGTATTGCACAAAGACAAGCAAAAAACCAAGAAGCTTATAATTTAGAGTTACAAGCAGAACAAGATAGATTGATTGCATTGCAAAATGAAAATAGAAGAAGAAAACAAGCAAGTATTTTACTTGCAAGCAATCTTGCAGATCAAGCTTATAAAGGAAGATACGACCAGTCTTTTGATGCGTTTCTCGAAGAAAATGAAAATATAGTTAGTGAAGATATTGGTGGAATACAATTATCTGCATTTATGGCTGATAGAGTAAGTAAACAAAGACAAGAGGTTGCACGTGCAGAAGGAAGAGCATTGTTTCAAGCTGGTTTACTTGGTGCAGCAACAACACTTGGCACTGGATATTATAATTATCGAAGGCTTGCATAATGGCAGTTAAAGAACAAAATAGATTTAGTATTGGTAGAATTGGTGTTGCTAATGCAGATAGAAGTGGTGAAATACTTAATCGTTCTATAGCAAATAATGCAGCACAAATAGTAAAAACAATAGAACCTTTAGCATTAGAGCAAGCAAAAAAAAGGGGTGTTGAAGAAGCAGAATCTGTTGAAACATCACAGATAACTGGTATTGATCCTAATACTGGATTACCTATTGCATATAGAAAAGATAATTTTCAAATTGATAATCAAGTTTATAACGAAATAATTAAAGATAGATTTCAAGATGAAATATTAAAAGAAATAAAAATTGCTGCTTCTGATGCTAATACACAAACATTAAACAGCTCAAATAGATTACAAGCATTTACAACTAGATTGAACTCAAGACTTTCAGCAATGTCTGAAAATGCTAAAGGTTGGGCTAAACAATTTATAGATACTAATGGTGCAGACTATTTAGCACAAACTGCAAAATCAATAGAAAGACAAGTAGCTGCACAAGCAAGACAAAAGTTAGCAGAAGATACAATAGAGTCATATAATGAAAAATTAATTACTATCCAAACATTATATGCAAGTGGTCAAGATGAAAAAGCTAAAGAATTAACAGATCAAGTTATTCAAGATGCAAAAAGAGATAGAAGTCAAAATATAATATCAGAAAAAAATTCTGCAAATATAATTGAAAATGCAAAGATTTCTTCAATACCAATTCAAATTACAAATCAAATATATAATAGAGATATTTTTGATAATCTTATAAAACAAGTACGAGATGGTAATTTATCTTTTACTGGTTTTCGTGAATATAGAGAAAAAATACCATTTGTATTAAGTGATCCATTATCAAGTACATTTATTTTAAATGACTTAAATGAATATCCAGTATTAAAACCATATGTAAATTATATAAAAAATATTACAAAAGGACTTTCTGGAAAAGAATTTTTGAAACTTGGAGAAATATCTAAAGATATTTTAGGAAATGCAAAAAGAGATATAGGTCTTGTTTTTGATAATACTTTTATTCAAATAGAAGAAGAAAGACAAGTATCTAAAAATTTAATTGACCACACAAATAAAATTGTAAATAGTAAAGAATTTGAAAAGGCAATTAGTAATGATTTAACACCTGAAAAAATAAATCAATTTTTTGAAGGTTTTGAAACTATTACAAATACATTTGTAGATTCAGAAAAAAATGAATTTTTTAGAAATATATTTTCTTCAAAATTTGAGCAAGCTTTTTCTCCTTTATATGTAGAAAGTTTAACAGGTGATTTTCAAGTTACTTCAGAAGTATTTAAAGAATCTTTAATGTATGTAACACGTAATGGACCATATCAAACTCAAAATAATAAAAAAGATGATTCTAAAAATACTCTTAGATTTATTAATTTTTTAAAAGAAAGAGGTTTTTCAGAAGATAAAATTAAAGATTCAATTTTTGAATTAAGTAGATTAACCTTAAATTTTGATACTGTTAGAGATAATAATATTCTTGATCGTAATGCTTTAAATGAATCTAACAGAGATTTATATACAATGATATATAATAATACTGTTCCATATAGAAGTATGTTGCAAAAACAAAGAACTGCAAAACAGTTAGATGAAGAACTAATAGGTATGAACAATGCTCTTACTAGAGGAACAAGTATTCCAATTACAAAAAGAAATTCAGAACTTATTCAAAAATTAAATATAATCCGTCTTAAAGATTTAGGCATAAAAAATGAAAATGATTTATATAATTATATTTTAAGTGATGAAGGGTTAGCAGTACAAGGATTTGTAGATAATGAAATAGCATCTATGAATCTTTTTCAAAGACCACCAGATCAAACTTTTATAGATATATTTCAAGATTTAGCTAATGGTCAGCTTTCTGGTAAACAATTAAAAAATGCAACTGAAATATATACATTAATGCGTGATAAAGTTGATGCTGATGGTAATTTAATTACTAGATTTTCTAATGAAGGTGATGGTATTGATGATGACACTTATGCAACTTTAGAAGCTCTTTATATTTTTAAAGAGGTTTATGGTGATAGAGAAACATATGATGATGTTTTTGTGAATTATAATCAATCTCTTGTTAATGCAGAAGCAAGTAATATTTTAGCACGTAAATTAAATATAGATGTAAGAGATAATCCAAAAGCTGTTAATGATGCATTAAATGAAAAAGTACGTGAGTATTTAATAGATAAGTATAGTCCTACGAATATCGAAAGATTAACAAAAGTAATGTCTGCAAGAGCAAGAGCTTTTATGGTAAGAGAAGGACAACCAGTTGAAACATTTGAAGCTGTAATACCAGTATTAGATAAATATTTAGCAAAAGAATATCCATCTAATTTAGGTGTTATATATGATCCTTCTTTGCAAAAAATAAATTTAAATAGTAAATATTCACCTATTAAGGCTTATGGAACTAGACAAGCAGCAGTAAAAGCACTTGGTCGTATTGAAGAAGTTTTTCAAACAGAACCATATATTAAATACTTTAATAAATATCATGATGGTAAAATACCAACTTTTGACATTGATAATGCAAAAGAAAAAGAACTAGGTAAATCTTTTACACAAAGAATAATTGTAGATGGAATAAGAACTTATTTAAATACACCTTTAGATTTACTTGGTGGTTTAATAACTGTTGATGGTGCAATAAATAGGTTTCAAGCTTATGGTAGAAATATATTAGATTTAGTTGGTTTGGAAGATAGGGAGGATTATTTTGGACCAATAATGCAACTTACTCCTATTAATATTGATGGTGCATCTTTTGAATGGAGAGTAATGGTACAAGATTTTGTAGGTAGTGAGCCATATTTTATACCGACAGTAGATTCAAATGGTGATCCAAATATAAATAAAGAAACTGGTTCAATAACTCATGCACAAATAATCCCAGCAAATTTTGGTGCAAAAGAAAAATATAAATCTTTTATTGAAAATTATACAGGTGAAACTGGTATAGGAATAAAATAGTAATATGAATGAACTATTAAGAAATCCCTATGATTATCGACAAAGAGTAGAACCTGGTTTTGATGATTATCAATATTATGATAGGGCAACAAAAAGTTATAGAAAGGGACCAACATTTGGTCAAACATTGCAAGCACAGTTTGCTTATGCCTATGATCCTTTTTATGAAAGAGCAAAATTATTCTTTGATGAAAAGGCTCAATTAGTAGATGAATCATTTGATCCAACACAAATGCCTAATTATAACCAATATAAAGATTTTAGTGATACATTAAATAAAGCAAATAACGAATATCATTACAATAAAATTACAAAAAATATACAAGATTCATTTGAACGAAGAAGAATATTAATGGATTCTTCTTTAGTAAGTCAGTTTGCAGCTGGGTTTTTTGATCCTATAAATTTTATAGCATTGCCTTTTGGTGGTCCAGCTTTTGGAATTGGTCGATCTGCATTAAGAGTTGGTCTTGGAACTGCAACATTACAAGCTGGTGCAGAAGCATTAAGACATCCATTTGATCCATTGTCTACACCAACAGAAGTTGCTTTTAACATTTTTGGTGCTGGTGTAGCTGGTGGTATTCTTGGTGGCTTAATATCAATACCAATGTCAAAAAGAGCAGTAGCTGAAAATCAACTTGTAACAAATATAAAAGAAACTTCTGATAGATTTAGAGGTAGTAGTCCAGTTGATTCTAAAAATTTAAATATGGTTACTAAAGAATATGACCAGATAATGAGTTATAATATATTACCACCAAAAATTAAGAATCAATCTTTAAACTGGTTAAGGCAAAGAAAAAAAGTATTAGAAAAAGATATTGAAAAACTTGTAAAACAACAAGAAAACGCAGAAGGATATTTAAAAAGAATAACTGAGGTAGCAAGAATAACAGCTTTTGATAGATTAAGACCTAGAGATATTCCAAAAAATATAAAAACAAGATTAAAAGAATTATCTACTACTAAAAAAGATTTAGAAGAATCTATAGATATTTCTAATCGTAGTGGTAAATTTACTAATGAAATCAATCGTTTAAGAGGAATTGATAAAGAAATTGTAACTTTAAAAAAACAAGCAGTAGATGAAGTTATTGATAAAGAAAGTGCTTTATTACGAAATGGAGATGAATCACCAGAAAATTATTATGAAAGACAAATGTATCCATTAGAACAAGAATTAGATTATGTAATAAAAGCCGATTATATAAAAAGAGTTTCTTTTGAAAAAGGTGAAGATTTAACATTAGTAACACCAAAGATAGGTGGAAAAGCATTAGCTAAAATAACTAACTTTGGTCCATTAAAAGCTATGTTAAATAAATCAAGCAATAGGATAATAAAATTATACGGATTAAAATTAGCTATGGATCAAGGTTTATTGCTTGAAACTCATACTAGAAAAACAGCAATTAAATTTGGAAATGAAAATGATACTGGTAGTGTATTTTTAGATGCTAAAATACATCAAGGTAAAGTTGTTGCTTTATATAAGGAGCTATCAGATTTATGGGTTAAAGGTTCTGGAAATTTTGCACTTGGTTATAATGCAACTAATGCAGCAAGAAAAGTAAAAAACTTAATGCCTTTTGGTAATAGAGAAGAAGTTTTTGAAGAATTTTTAGATAGAATTGGTAATAAATATATAAGTAAATCTAAAGATTTAACACCAGAAGAATCAAAAGCAGTCGAATTAGTACGAAAGTTTTTTGAAGAATGGGATGGAATGTTACAAGAAGTTGGTATTCTTGGTAATTTACATGAAATGAAATTAAGAGTTGCACAATTTAAAAATAAAATAAAAAGAAATCAAAATGATATTGATGAATTATTAAATAAAATTGCTGTATCTGTTTCAAAGACAGCTGATTATGCATCTTCTAATATGAAAAAGAAAAAAGAAATATTAGATTCACTTGAAGAACAATTTGAAACTAGAGGTTTAACAGAAAGACAACTAGCATTAAGAGATAATATTTTAGAATTTTTAGAATCAGATGCTGCAAAAGATCAAACTTATATAAATAGTATTACAAGTAAAAAAGCATTTAAAGAAGAATTAAATTTATTAAATAAAATTATAAAAAAATATAATCTTTCTGATGAAGCTATGGAATTTATTGGTATGGACAGAGAAGATATTGTTCGTATGCCAACAATTATAATTCAAGATGCACTTAGAAAAAATAAAATTCCATTTAAAAATACAGATAGTATCTTACAGTTACGTGATAAATTAAGAAAAGCATATGATAAAAAAAGAAGAGATACGATTGATCTAAGAAAGCTTCAACCAGAAAACTTTGAAACATATTTTGAAAACTTATTACCATTACTAGGAAATAAATTACGTGGTGCATTTGTAAGTAAAATTAGAGCAAATAGTTATTACAAACAAAAACTTGCAGAAAATGAAGCTGGTGTTAATGCTGCACAAAATAAAATACGTAATATAAAAGGTGAAGTTATAGATGAAGTATTTTTTCCCAGGTATTGGAATAAAGATTATATACGTGCAAATAGAGCAAAATTAGCTGGTGTATTAAAAAAATGGATTCAAGAGCCTAATATAAAAGAAGATGGTTCTTTAGATTTTCCTAATGCTAGAGTATGGACAGAAGAAACAACAGTTGATGAATTTACTGGTTTAGAACAAACAAGATGGAATCAAAAAGAATTATCAATAGAAGATGTAGAATTAGATGCACGTGTTGAAAATATAATTGATTCTATTTTGGGTGAAAACGATTTTGCAAATCCTGATAATACTTATTTTGGTACTGGTAGATCAAAACATTTAAGACATAGAAAATTAGATATTCCTAACGAACTTGTAGCTGAGTTTATAGAAACTGATGTAGCTAAAGTTATGTTTGCTTATGTTCAAAGAACTGCACCAATGTATGAATTTAAAAAGAAGTTTGATTTAAAAGATATTGATGAAGTTTTATTTGAAATAGAAAGACATGGTGAAAGAGTTGGACAAAGTTTAGAATCAATACAAGAAGATGTTATGAATTTTAAACATCTTTATGATAGAATTGTTGGAACAATTATTAAAAATCCAGATCGTTTAGATAATAGAATTGCATTAATATTAAGAAGAGCTGCAGAAACTAATTTTTTAGGTTCTGCTGGTTTAGCTGCATTATCAGAGCCATCAAAAATACTTATGGAACATGAAACAAAAGTGTTTTTTAAAAGTATGTTTGATATGATTGATAGCAATCTAAAAAATATATCAAGAAAAGATGTTGATCTTTCTGGTGAAGCTAACGATACAGTTCTTGGTTCTTTGCATATGCGTCAAATATCAGAAGAAGTTGGTAATCCTCTTAGAAATGGCATATGGGACAAAGCACGTGATGTTTTTTATGTTTTGAATGGACTTGGTCCAATAACAAATACATTTAAGTTTTGGGATTCTATTGCACGTAGTCATAAAATTATAGATTTATCTATTAAAATATCAAAAAAACAAAAAATATCAGATCAAGATGCACAATTTATGGCACAAGCTGGGATTACAGATGAGCTTGCTATAAAAATATCTAAACAACCATTTCAAAAAAGTAATAGAGATTTGTATGTTGGTAATACAGAAAAATGGAAAGACCAAGAAGCTACTGTTGCATTTCGACGTGCATTAAATGGTGGTGTAATGAATACAATACTTATGGGAACACCAGCAGATAAGCCAATATTAATGGATGGTGTAGTTTATGTAAGATTAGAAACTATGCGTAGAGCTGGATTTAAAAATCCAGTAGAAGATGCACAAGTAAAAGGATATACAAGAATAGAAAGTGGTATTTTAGCTATGCCATTACAATTTTACTCATATGCTTTTGCAGCTGTTAATAAAATTACACTTGCATATGCAAATGGAACTGCAAAAAATAGAGCTGCTGCAGCTGCAATGGCTATGATACTTGCTTATATGTCATTAAAAATAAAAACACCAGACTGGGCTTGGGATAAAATGAGTTACACAGATAGATTTGCCAGGTCATTTGATCAATCTGGATTAGCTGCTTTATACTCTGATATTTATTATACTTCTATGCATACTATAAATGCTTTTAATGGACCAGATATAGGATTAGGTATAATTGGTCCAAAATATAAAGATACAGCTTCTGAAGCAGTTGTAGGTATAACTGGTGCTGCACCTTCTATTGGTTTTACATATGCACAAGCTTTAAAAGAAATGTTAGTTGGAGATACTGGTGCTGGAGCAAAAGACTTAATTCGATCATTGCCTTTTATGCGAGTTTACTGGTGGAAAGATTCAGTAAATGAGGTAACAAATGCACTTGATGCGAAAATTGATTGATAATTTTTTTAGAAAGGGTATGATTTTGCCATGACTATAGATTTAACAGATAATGCACCTAGAGTTTCGTACTCAGTGTCACAAGGAGCTACACAAACTAGCTTTGCTGTACCTTTTGAATTTTTTGATACAGCAGATTTAAAAGTAGTTGTTGATGGAATAACTAAAACTATCACTACACATTATACAGTAAACCAAAATAATGATAAAACTGGCTCAATTAGTATGTCAGTTACTGGTGCTACTGGTGGCAGTACTGTAATTATATTTAGGGATATTGCTTTCAAAAGAACAACAGATTTTCCAACATCTGGTGCTTTTCCCATAGCTACATTAAATACAGAGCTTGATAGAAACATAGCTTTGTTTGATGACTTGCAAGATCGTATTGATAGATCAGTAAGATTAAACGATAATGATGATGCTGCTTCAATGGTATTGCCATTAAAGGCAAGCAGAGTAGGTACTGTACTGGGTTTTAATGCAACTACTGGTGCAGCTGAAGCTGGACCAACTATTGCAAATGTAAACTCACTTGCTGACATTACGACAAATATTAATACAGTTGCTGGTGTAGCAAGTAATGTAACAACAGTAGCCGGAATAAGCAGTAATGTAACAACAGTAGCTGGTATATCTTCTGCTGTATCTAGTGTTGCTGGAGTAGCTTCTTTAATTACAAGTGATTTTGTATCTGATCTAAACACACTTGCTACATCTGCAATCGTAGAAGATTTAAATATATTAGCAACAAGTGATATAGTTTCTGATTTAAATACATTAGCTACTACTGATATTGTTAGTGATTTAAATACATTGGCAACAGC
>TARA_R100000654_G_scaffold1741_5_pt1 | contig 17054 bp, 10 predicted proteins | sample TARA_R100000654 | Tara Oceans TARA_R100000654 (sample SAMEA2622473) | marine metagenome | biome: marine biome (ENVO:00000447); feature: surface water layer (ENVO:00002042); material: "saline water (ENVO:00002010), including plankton (ENVO:xxxxxxxx)" | depth 5 m
AAGTTCATCAGTTTTAAATTTGTTTTTTAAACCTTGTTGATAAATAGCATCATTATCTATTGCTGTAAACTCGTCTGATTTTAAATATTTATTTAATTCAACTGCTTCTTGCTGAACTTTAGGATTTTCTTGAAACTCTTTTCTTGTTAAAGAAAAAACACCTGGTCCTGAACCAGCACTAAAACCAAGTTCATTAGCATAAGATCTACTAATTTTTATAGTTTCATCTAGCTCTTCCTCTTCTTTTTTCTTGTCTTCAACGGCTTGCTCTTGCTCTTTTTGCCAAGCAGATAAGGCTTCAGAAAGTTGTGGTTCTACTATATCAGCATCCAACAACTCTTGTTTCTTTTCTTCTAAAGTCATTCAATTTAATTTTGAGGTTGTTCAGCTGCTTTTTTTACGTCTTCTGTTTCTAATTCAAATGGAGCTGCGTCTGCAGAAACACTAGGTATTTGATTAGTTGTAAACTGTTTTAAATAATTATTCATAAAGTATTCTTTATACTTAGACATAAATAATTCTTTTTTATCTTGCATTAATGGTAAATCTTTTTCATATGACCACGCTACAAAACCTGCGTTTGCATTTTGTGCCATTTGATCATCTTCTTCTACACTTGTTCCAGCACCTATAAACACGTTCCATGCTGCAAGTACTGATTGCTCTGAACTTAGTAAACCAGCTACTTCAGCATTTATAAAAGGAGTTACTTTTCTTTCAATTTTATCAAGATCATATCTTAATATATTTCTAGCCATACCACCTCCTATTTCAACTACTTCATATATATATTGACCTTGTTTATCTTTTAATACAAACTCTTCGGCTATTTTAGCTCCAGGCAATAATTCACCTGTTTCTGGATTAGTTGAATTACCAGCCATAACACCAACTTCACCTAATAATCTAAGCATGTCTTTGTTTACATCTGGAGTTTCTGCAACTATATCTGTACCTGATTCTAACAAAGCGTCTAATGCGTCACTATTAACAATAAATGGTTGATCAAGTATTGGCCCTTCAAACACTATAGATTGACTACCGTTTTCGTTTAAATATAAAGAAATATTATAACCGTCACTTTTAGCAAATGTAGGTTTACCTGTTAACACAGCATACGCAACAGAATATTTATAATCTTGATTAACATCGTAATATGTATCTTCTGTAATACTTAATTGAGATCCTACGTTAGTAATAAAATCCATAGATTTTTGTGGAGCTTCCATTAAGTATTTTAATTGTTGATTTTCAGTGTAACAAGTAGGATCAACACATGTATTATTTTGTATAGCTGTTTTTAGTTTAGCATATACTTTACCCGTACCTTCGTAAGCATTATCTAATATTTTAAAATTATAATCAGCATGACTAGCAACATATTGCTTGTTATAACCAAGTGCATTACTCTTGTTTAATTGTTTTATAAACAGATTAATTTTTATGTTTTTATCTTCCATTATAATTTATTTATTAATCTTCACCCCAATCAGCACTGCCTAATATACTAGCAGCGCTTCCAATTGCTCCAGTTATTGCAGATGTTTGATCAGCTCTTGCTTGAGCCGCGGCACCACGTAAAGCACCAATTTGATTAGATAATCTATTTAATTGTTGCATCTCTCTTTGTTCTCTTTGACCAAACACAAACTGTTCGCCTCTTACTTCTGCTTGTTGTATTCTTTGAGCTTCTGCCATTTGCTGTCTTTGTAGTGACGCTTCACCTTGAGCTCTTGCTTTTTCGTTTGCAACTTCTTGTGATTCAATACTAGCGGCAACACCTTTTTTAGCTTGTAAAGCAGCTTGTGCCAATGCAGTTGCGCTACCAGCTCCACCACCTGTTGCTCTAATAGTGTCTAATGTATTTGCTAAAGCAACATCTGTTTGCTCTATTTGCATTTCTGCTGCTTGTGTAGCAACTGATAAACTAGCAAAAGGATTAGACAACATAGAACTTAAATCTGTTATATTTTCATAAGGATTTATTATTTCTTGCCTATTATTTTCTAGTCTATTTAATTTACTTTGTAATCTACTTGCTTCACGCTCTCTACGTCTAGCTTCACGTTTAGCTCTACTTGAGCCAAATATTCCGCCTACGACACTAATAGCGCCGCCTATAATTGCACCTGTTGCTGACATAGTTTATTTTTTATTATTTTATTGATAACCATTGTTTGCTATATATTCACTTCCAACAGCAAACAACTCTTTTTCACCTTCAACATCTGTTACTGAGTCTGTTGCTATTGTTACTGTTGCAAAAAATCCTTTAATACCTGACATAGATGAACCAAAAGCTATTTCACCTGAAGCAGCACTACTATTGTTTATTAAATTTGCAACATATTTATTTTCTTTTCTATTAAAACCAGCATAATTAAAAGGAAGCACAATTGCTGACGTGCCTGTATTAGCTGGAGTTGCTGAGTCATAAGTTCCTTCAACATAGCTATATATTAAAGCGCTTGTATCTTGAAAGTCAACCCAGTTATTGTTAGAGTAATTTAAATTTTTACCTGTTAAATCTGAAACAAAACTATTTATTTGCCAACCATTGCTTCCTTCATAATCAACAGTTTTAAAGTTTTTAGATCTTGATACATTTGGATTAAAAACAAAAGTAATAGAACTAGGTTTTATTGAACCACCGTCATTAGGGTAAAACTTGTTTCTAACACCTGCTAAAGAATAATGCTCATATAAAGAACCAAATTTTACACTATAAAACTTATTGCCTAAACTAAACATATGATCTGGCTTGTAAGTAAAAAAGCTAGTCCAACCTTTAATATTTTCGTCCCAAGTTAATGTTTCGTAACCTTCTTCAAATGTAAATTCATTTTTTCCTGATTCTTGAGTAGACAAAACATATTGTTTGTTATAAATATCCCAACCACCAATTATTTTACCTGGAACTCCTGCGACATTTATATCACTTCCTAATCTATCTCTAAAATAATCTATCATATTAGCCGCTGATATTTCTTGTATTTGACCACCGACTAGTTTTAATATTACATTATTATTTTTATCAGAAAAATATTTTGCAGTTCCATAAAAAGAAAAACTTTGTGGATCTTTACTAATACCATATTTGCCTGGAAAAGGAACTATTTGACCTATTACTAAGTTTTCCTGTGTAACAGCAGTTCCAGATCCTTCTGCAGAATATATAGCATCTTTATTTATTAATGCTTTATTTATTTTTAACTCTTGAAATATAGTTAAATTAGTATTTTCTGCATGTAGTTTTTGTATTGAACCATTTGATGGGTTTAATGATTTAATTATATTATCACCAACTGAAAAAACATTTGTTTCATTAATACCTGTTCTAGAATTAAATATACCAGAGTATATCATGCTATTGCCTCTTATAGAGCTGTTTGGTTCTTCTTCTACTAAATAAGCTTTAGCTCCAAAAGAAACACTAGTATTATTAAAACCTCCATTTATTCTTGATTCTTCAATAACCCAGTTGTTACCCACGTCTACATTTGTAGAGCTAGGATAACCACCTTTATCTGCTGGTATGCCATTAGAACCGTTCCAAACAGGTATATCACCATAGCTTGGACTAGTTATATTAGCATTAACTTTCTTTAGAAGGAATGTGTTAAAGTATTTAACCTCTACAATAGCAGCCATATTATTATTATTACTTGTTTTTTTAAAATTTTAAGAACCGTTACATAGTGTTTGAGTTATAGGTTGCTGCACAAAACCAGCAGTTATAGCAGCAGCAGACATGCTTCTAGCGCAAATAGTATATATAGAGCCATTATTTATTATAGGTCCAGTTGAAGCTGTAGCATCACCTAAACAATCAGTATAAACAAAACTACCTAAATTAGCTCCATCATTAGACGAGTTGTATAAAAACGTATAACAAAAAGTTCTATCTATAACTAAATTAAAAGGACAAGTAGCTATTGCTCCTCCAGCATCTTGAACTGTAGCCACGCAAACATATGTTCCATCAACCATACTAACCGGAGGGTTACCTCCTTGAAAATAAAATCTTCCTCGCCAGTTTGATACATTTATTCCTTGATCTATTTGTACATCACCAGTGCCACTTGGCCCATAATCAACACCGCTTTTAGTTACTGTTATTGACCATGTTAAATCTTTGAAAGTATTACCGCCTAATCCATTAGATCCATTTTTAGCGTTTAACGTGTGGAATGTTCCACTACCACCACCACTAGTTCCTGGCACATAAGTAGCTGGATTAACACAGCTTACTATTGTTGGATTAACGTTTTGAAGTGAAACTGGCCCTTGACTAACTATAGTTTCAACACCCGTAGGGTGATTTATTTTAAAATTAAATAAATATGTTTGACTAGTAGCATTTTGATTACTATAATATAAAAAGTCTTGGGTTTTAACATTGTATTGACCTGTCCCAGGATCTACTAAAGCAAAGCTAGAAGTAACATCGTTAGGTGGTTCATTATAATCTAAAACACTTTCTAATTCTATTTGAGGTGGAACAGTAGCTGCATACGCAACATTATTACCAAATTGATCAACTATTGTAAAATTACTAGTTAATATGTTACTGTTATTACCTAAGCTTTCTAAAAATGTTGCTGCAAAATTAAAACCACTTATACTAACTGAATCGTTTATACCTCCTAAAATTGCAGTGTTTAATTGACTTATTAATCCCGTGCTTGTAGTTTCCCAAAATATATCTAGGTTTGAGTCTACGGGATCTGTTTCCATTACAGCTAACTGAGGCATGTTTACAAGCCTAGGTATTGTAAGTGATGTTGAATTAGCATTTCTAAATGGTGTAGGTGAAAAAGTTATTACATCACCATTTGATGGAGTACAAATAACACCGCTTGGATTATTAATGTTTACTACACTACCTACAACATTTACTACTGTACAACCTTCAGGTATTCCTTCACCAGAAATTTTTTGACCCGCAACTATAACGTTTGAAGGAACAGATCCTGGAGACACAGTAGTTGTGTCTACGCCAAAAGTAGTTGCTGTGAGGTTAGCGCCATCAGCTTCTATAGTTACTAAAACCGCTTGTATTCCAAATTGACCAGAAGGCGTATTTATTCTTGCTATTAAAGGATCTGAGTCAACATTGTAAAATTCAGTAGAAGCAGAGTAATTAATATTATTAACGCCATTAAATAAATCATCATCTGTAGCTATAGCACTTACAATAGGAGATAATAATCCAGGATAATGTTGTTTATTGTTAACATCAACAGTACTACTATTTAAATTTTCTACTCTACCATGTAATATTACACTGCTTCTAAATAGTTTTTGTTCAGGACCAACTTCTGTTAAATCTCTAGGCACTTTATTAATATTATCATTTATTAATACAGCGTGTGATGTTTTACCAAGTTCTTTGTTTATATTTTCTGGATAAGCAGCCATAACGCCAGGCAGATACACATTGTAATAATCTTGCTCTGTTTGTTTTACTACAATTTTATAAGAATACCAACCAGTTGGGTTGTAATCAGTACTTGTAGTATCATCATTGTATAAACCAGTAGTTGATCCACTTATAGGATCATTAAACAAAACTTTTAATGAGTTGCCTAAAAAAGTTCTAGCATTAACATCGCTGTCAATATACGGTGTAAAAACTGTAGAACCTAAATAATTTTTATTATTAAAACTCACTGAATTATCTGTAGATGATAAAACAACAGTAGATTGTCTTCCGTATCTATCTGATAAAACAACACCTACTTGATAATTTCTATTTTGTTTTAATGAAGAATTAGGATATTCAACAGAAGATGTAGTATAACTAGTAGGATTACTATTACTAAAAGTCAAAACAGTATTATCAGGTAAGCTTTGAGTTAAATTATTACTTATAGTTAGTGTTGAGCCAATATAAGACACTACAACTGTACCTGCAGGAACACCTGGATTATTAGCGGTAACAGTCATTCCATTATTTATAACACCTGTTATTGTGTCTATAGAAAAATTATCAGCTGTTGCGCCTGTAGCTCCATTAACTAACGCACCGCCAGTTCCAATATTAAATTCTGTTTTTTCGCTAACAGCTACATTGTAGTTTATTGTAGAAGGCGGATTATGTTTGTTTTGAAAATTAGCATAAACAACTCTATTGCTTATAACTTCTTGACCTAATGCTTTTACAGGAACTACATCATAAGTTCTAGTTGTTTCGCTTGACGGTAAAGTTTTAATTGGTTTAGTACTTTGGTACTCATACTCAAAAACATTTGGATCACCAAAAGTTAAAACTGTATTATTTGCTAAAGTTTGAGCATTAGATAAAATAACTGTAGTTCCATCAAAGCTTACTACAGTAGGACTATTAACTATACCTGTACCTGTAACTAAAGCTCCAACTCTTATACCGCCTGTAACAGTATCTACAGGAATAGAGGTAGTAGCAGCTGGTGTTCCATTAACCTGAGCAGTACCTGTTTGATTTTGTATTGTTGATATTGAAACGCTATCAATTACGTTTATATTGTTTGTATCAGACTCTTTATATAAAATATCTATTTCTTCTACTTTTAAAATACTTTGCATTTGAGTAGAGTTATAAGGTAGTGGTATTCTAAGTAAAATTTTATTTACTTTATTTTCCATAAACTCTACAGTTGTAGTTCTATATGTGTCTTCTTCGTCTTGAATATCTAGTATTGGAGAATTACTTTTATAGCTAGAAAGAGAACTATCATTTACTTTATACATAAAATACCCGTCTTGTTTAGGAATAAAACAATCTTGAGTAAAAGGCGACATTATAGAATATTCGCCGTCAATAAATTTAAATCTATAGCCAAACCTTACAAATTTATCATGTAAAAAATCACTATCACCATTGTAATCTATTTCATAATAATCATTATATTGAAATATTATTTTTGGATTGTCAGCAACAGCAAGCGTTTGCCCTAAAGCTGAGCTTAATGTTACGTTAAAATAAGCACCTCCATCTGTAACGTTAGATACAGTAGATGTTGTTTTGTAAAAAACACCATTTAATATATAAGCTACAGTGGCACCTATTATTAAATCACCTTCATAATTACTTTTATTAATGCGTATATTTGTTCCATTAGGATAATTATAAGCAGCAGGTAGCAGCCCTAATCCACCATCTGGATAGTATTTACTAGCAACGTCGTATAATGTTGTCTCATAATTAGTATTAGACGCTGATATGTCAGAAGCAATTCTATATAATTCAATAGTTTCATGCGGATTATATTTTGCTACTGATATTTGATCTTCTGTAGTATAATAAGTAACTCCATTTACTAAAGCTAATGATACATTTATTTTTCTTGGTTGATTTCTATTGTCTGTAAAAAATAATAATTCTTCTAATATATTAACACCAGTTATTGGAAACAAAGTAGAAAAATTTAAAAAATCACCTTCAACTAATATAGAACCTACTGAACTTACCGCATCGTACATTACTATAAAAGAAGATTTATCTGCTCCAGGTGAAACTTTATAATCATTGCCAGTATTATCTGTTAAAAATAAAAAAACTCTATTATTTATTTCATCAGTACAATAACCTATAGAAAATAAATTATCGTTATTACACAGTTGTCTAAAATCAAAAGATAATATATTTCCTAAAGTATTTTCTAGCGCACCTACATTTTGGCCTTCAGATTTACTTATCTGAGTATTAACTGCGTTTCTATATTCTCCATTAGGTATTAATCGATCATCAAGATCTTTATTCATTTTACCTTTTAGAAAATTATTAATTACTTTTGCCATTAAATTTTAGTGTTTTATCCACTTAGATTTACCGCGCATAATCTGCGTAAACTCTTGTAGTTTAATATTAGATAATCTTATTTTAGCATTACGCAAAGCAGCGTATCTATCTTTTTTATATCTTTGTACTAAATACTCTGGTTGATTAGCTCTAGTTGAAACAATATTGTATAATATGCTTTTATACATTGCTTCTTCAGCCATTTTAGGTATTTTAGTATCTAAATCATAAGCAAGTCCATCTGATATATATTCTAATACAACTAACTTATCTACTAAATTACTAGAAAAAGTAAACTTACCTTCTCTTTCATTAATACCAAACCAACCGTTTACTTGTGACAAAGCTGGATCTAATCCATATAATCTACCCCAGTTCCATGGTCCATTTAAACTATATAGATCTGGATTAGTAAAACCATAATAATCAAAATCACGATACCACTCACCAGTTAATAATTTAGTGTTAGCTTTTTTCCATCTTTCTTCTGTTATAGATGTACCTTCTAAATTTTCACCAAAATTATCTTGAGTTGGAACAGAGTCGCTGTCTTGTATAAAAGTATAATAAGGATCAGTTGTTAAATTATTAGCTGGATATAAAGGTCTTTTTACACCTAAATGATCAATATAGCAAAAGCTTACATAGTTTACATAATCTTGTGGTATTATTAAAGATAATGTAGATGGTATAGTAAGCTCTGATGATTTAATACTTTTTAAAGTATCATAGCTAAATTCTTGTAAGCTTCTTTTTGCAAAGAAAACAACATCAGATTTTTTACATGTTTGTATAACTTTGCCATCACCTACGTAGCCAACCATAAAGTTATCTATAATGTCGTTTAATTTTACATACTCATATCCACCATAATTATCTTCTACAGCTTCACCATAAGCATCATTATTACCATATTTACCACCATCTAATTTTTTTAATTGAACTACAATAAATGCATTAGCGCCTGGACTACCAGTAATAGTAATTGTATTATTAGCTACAGTATAAGCAGCTACATATTCAGTAAAACTTCCTGGAAAACCTGTAGTGCTTGTAAATAATTTAAAATTATTTAAAGCATAATTTTCATTAGCAGGGTCATGGTTTCCAAATACTAAATCTGTATTAAAAGTAGTAATAAATGATTGACCAGCTGTATTACCAGCATCACCTCTAAAGCCTTGCGCGCCTTGATAATATTGTGCGTTAGTTTCCGTTATTTGTGACATTATGATTTTTCGTTTTGTTCAACTTTCATTGCTTCTTGAGCAGCTGTTTGAATTATAGTTGGATCATTTATTATTACACCAGCATATTTTAAAATACCTGTAATTAGATTTGTTTGTTCTGATATATCTAATTCAAAATCTATTGATGTACCAGCATTATAAACGTATTGACCTACACTACCAACAGTAAATTTCCACTCAGGTTCAGTAGGTTTAAACAAACAGTTTATATTTAAGTTGTTAGGCTGTGGTGATACTTTTATTAATACAGATCCTCCAGTTCCTCCTGACTTAGTAAAACATAAAGGATGCTGTTTTGTTGGCGCTGTTAATTTAGACCTAGTTATTTTTTCAAAATCACTTTTACTTGTTAATTGAGTTATTGAATCAAACTGTGGTTGACCAGTATATGTAGATATAATTTCTCCTAACTTATAAATAGTTCCAGCACCTGTATACTCCCAACCAAGAATACCAGCGCCTGCATTATAAGTAAAAGCAGCACTCTTTTCAAAAGGATATAATTTATATGAAATATCTTTAAAGACATTGAAGAACTCAGTGTCGTTTTGTGTATTTTTTTGATTTTGACGGTTTACTTGATTGCCATCAGGAAAATATGAATTAAATATTTCTTCTTGTACTTGTGTAGCTAAAGCATTAAACTCAGTTGGAGTTACATAACCTCTTTGTTCTTTGTTTAATATGTACAAGACTGTAGTGTATACTGTGTTTATATTTACCGCCATTATATTTTTTTATTATAACATAGAGGCAGCGAGTGCCGCCTCTATATTATTATCACTTGTTAATTTAGTTTTTTATCTATAGATTTATAGATTTCAACACCTTCATCAGTTTTCAAAAATGATGCAAACGCAGAGTAAGGATTTTCATCAAACGGAACGTTCATTAACTTTCTATTATTTGAACCCCAATAAAATGTTCGTTGGTCTTGTGATAATGTTATAACACCTTGTTCTTCAGCTCTAATAGCTAAGTTTCTAAGCATTACATTTTCATCTCTAGCTAATTCAATAAATAACTTTGGATTTCTTTTTGCAAATAAAAGCAAATCTCTTTTTATTTCTTTAGAACTCATTAATCCAACTTTTGAACCTAACTCAACTCTCATTATTGCCTCTGCTTGATCAATATCAATTGTTCTAGCAGCATTTAAAGCATCGATTTCCCACTCAATAATTTCAAGTTCATCTTCTGCATTTTGAACTGGTTTAAACTCAGTGTACATTTTGTTTTTTAAAGGGTGATATAGACTTAATAATTTTTGTAAAGCAATGTTTTTTGCTGGAACATCAAGTCTACCATCTCTAAAAATAATATGCCCAAGAGTTGCTTCGCCTTTTTGCTCATCTGCAAGAGGTGAAGACATATTAGTAGCATATCTTATTTCTCTTTGTTTTTGTGTTTTTGGATCAAACCATAATAAAGCATGTTTTCTTGTATGCTTACCTGGTATTGTTAATGTTAAAGGTGTTTTATTTCCTTTTAATAGATATGTTCTATCTTTTACTTCCCATTCAGGTTTTACAACCTTAGGTGTTTCTTTTTTAGGTTCTGCAACAGCCACTGGCTCTTCTACAACCTTTTCTTCTTTTTTCTTTTTTGTCATGATATAATAAAATTAAATAAGTTAAAGGTATATGGGCGCCGAAGCGCCCTTACCTTATAAAAAATTACACTCCTTTGAATAATACAAAGTTGTTAGCAGCTTGTGTTACTAAACATCTTTCTGATAGGAAGTTGATTTCCATAGCATCAAGAGTTGAAGTAAATGCACCACCTGCAGAACCAGTCACCCAAGACTTCATTCTTCTATCGTCAGCTTGAGAAGCTCTATATCTAACGTGTAAGAAAGGTCTTCTGATGTTAGTTCCTAAAACTTGATCGTAAACTGTAGAAGTTCCAGCTGGTACTAATACACCTTCGATTGAGTTAATACCTGTAATAGCACCTCTTGTAGAAGCGTCATTTAAGTATTTCCAATCAGTTTTGTAAAAGTCATAAGAACCTCTTCTAAATCCTGAAAATCCTAGGTTAAGCGCCATTTCTTCTGAATTTTCAAATAATCCAAAAGCAACACCACCTGTGCTACCAGCAGAAATACTAGCTAGCATGTCATCAAAATCTAGTGCAGTTTGTCTTTGTAAGAAAAGCATGTTTTCTTCAATTGCTCCTTGAGTATCTAGGTTTCTAAGAATTTCATCAAAGTCTCCAATACCACTTGCAGCAGTAAATCCTACTTCAACATTACCTCTTCCTTCAATTGCAGCAAATAAACCTTCAGTACCTGGCAATTTATTGATTTGATAATCACCATTACCTGCCGCAACGTTTAATTCGCCTTCAACACATACCATTTCTAGGTAGTCTTCGAATCTCAATCTAGTTTCAGACTCAGCTTTTAAATACCATAAGTATCCAGAAGCACCGTCTTCAGTAGCAACTTCAACCCAACCGATTTGTGCCATATCAGAACCATTTACTACGTATTGGTTTCTAATAATAACTGGTGAGTTGGCAAATTGAGTAAAAGAAGGATCAACAGAAACTCTTACTGAATCAGCAGTAGTTCCAGCAGTAGATCTTCCTTTACTGTATGCAGAACCGTAAACAAATACTTTAAGACTTCCAGAATTAAAGTTGTTTCCAGCAGTATACTGAACACCGTCCCATGCTTGCACCGTAATATTACCAACACCAGGTCCACCAGCTGTTACAGCAGTAACAATTGCTTTTCCTGAAGCACCAGTGCCTGTGTCTAATACTACTACAGTGTCATTTACAGAAATAACCATATCTTGACCAGCTGTAGCACTTAATGTTAAAATAGTACCACCACCATTCGCAGTCATGTTGTCATATGAAATATGTAATCTATTTTGCTCAGACCAGATTACTTGGTCAGAGGTCATTGGCATTTCTGCACCGACCATTCTTAAAAATCCAGATAACGTTCTGTTTCCATAACGCTCTACTTCAGCTTCGTAGACCTCTGGTAAATACTGTTGGATAAAATCATTAGCACCTCCAGTGTTGAACTTTAAATAATTGCTATTTAAAAGCTCTTGCTTCTGAGATGGTAATATTGATCCAAACTGTGGAGTTAATGTACCCATAATTAATAAATTTTAAATTAGTTAAACTTTTTTGTTTTAATTTTAAGTTTTGTAGAGTCTGCACCACTAATCGATTTTACTTTAAAGCCACCAACGAAAACTTCACCTGTATTACCTTGTCTAGCTTTTACATCAGAAAGGTTTTTAGATTTGTTAACTACATCCTTAACGGCATCAGCTTTGCCTTGTTCATAAAAATGAGTAGCGATCTTATCTACGTTTTCAGCAGCATACATTGCTTTATGATAACCAGCCGGGTCTACTACACTACCATCTGCATCTAGGAACTTCCCTATCAGATTGTTAATGTTTGATTGGTTTTCTGCAACCGCATCACGATTTTGTATGTTATACTTATACTTTTTGCCTCCAACTTCAAAATCAAAACCTTTGAATTGATCGCTGAAAAGCTGTTTAGTACTTTGTTTAAACTCCGTGTGTAGTTGCTCAGCTTGTTCTTGCTGTTTATTGTAACGATTAAAAAAGTCCATTGCTTTTTGTTGCTCTTGAGTTACACCAGGACGTAATTTAATTTCGTCATAGTATTTATTTTTCAAGTTATCTAGATATGTTCTAGCTTTAGCAACTTCTTCTTTAAATGCTAACTTTTTCTTTCGTATTTCTTTTTCCTCATGTATATCTTCGTCCCACTCATAATCTTCTAAAATAAGATTTATGTCTTCTGAATCTAAATGAGGTTTATTTTTTTTATAATATTCTTTTAACAATGCTTTTTCATCAATGTTACTGTAATCAGCATTTAATCTAGCATAATCTTCTACAGTACCACCTGTTTCTTTCATAAAGTTAATAAGTTTTTCTACATTTTCAGGTAAATCTACAGCTGGTTGTTCAACTGGTTTTACTTTTGGCTGCTTTATTTCTTGCTTAACTTCTTCTTCAGTTATTTCTTGGATCGGAGAAAACCCTTCAGTAGTCTCGTTGGACTTTTGTACAGGTTCTCCCATCTCTGCGCTATCTCCGGATGGTTTTTCCACAGATACCTCCTCTGTTTCTCCGATTTGAACGGCATCGTTTTCTTTTTTAATTTCTTCGTTTTTAATTTCTACCTTTTTAACATCAGGCTCAACTTCTACTAAAGGTTCTTTAATACTCACCTTCTGTATTTCTTGTTCTTTATTACCTAATTGTTTTGGTTTTCTAGGTTTTGATTTACCTTTTAAAGTAAATTCACCTTCTTGTTTCACCTCTACGGCTGCTTGTTTTTCTGACATAATATAATATAATTAAATAGTTAATACTACATGAAAGGTGACATGTCTAGTCCTGATTCAGCTTCAAAATCTATAGCCGGGCTATCAGTTTGTCTTTGCTGTATCATTTTACTCTGTTGAGTTCCTTCCATTTTTATTCTTTTATCTTTACGATTTTCTATTTCTTTTTCTTTTTGTTGCTGTTGTTGAACCTCCAATTGTTTAAGTTCCATATCGTTTTTATGCTTTTGAATCATCTTCTGTTTATCTAACTGCGCTTGCAATTGCATACGATCTTTTTCAAATTCACTTTTAGCTTTTTCATATTCTACGTTAGCTCCAGATATAGCTTGTTGTTTTTGAACTTCTGCCATAGCTGTTTTTTCTGCAGCAGCTGATTGAGCCTCGCTTTGAGCTTTAATATTAGCTTGCTGCGCTAATTGATTTTGTTTAGCTTTTTCTTTACGTTTTACTTTTAACATTTGATTAGCTAATTTAAGATTTTTAATTTGTCTTAAATCAATAGCATCTTCAACATCAATATTTTTAGCTTGTAAAGCTATTTGTATATTAGCTTCTAATTGTTGTTTTTCTTCTTCATCTGGTTCTAGTTCTAAGAAAATACCAAAATCGTGTAAGTTAAGATTAACAACCTCATCTAATGTTTTGACATTATATGTTGATATAGAATTTTGTAACGCAGATCTTGTTAGTGGAAACTCTAGTGCATCAGCTACTTTTAAGCTAATATTTTCTGCTAATTTAAGAGTTAAAAATAAACTAGACTGTACAATATGTCTTGTTGCTACATTTGATGCGTTAGCGGCTAGTTTCTGTAATCCTACAAGCGTGTTACGGTCTGGTAGACTACCATCTCTAGCTTCATTTAGTCCTGTCACATCTCTTATCATCTGTAAATAGTATTGATACGTGCTTATAAGACTTTGTATTTTACCAGCGCCAGTTCCAGAATTAAGTTCTTGTATTGGAACTTTACCTGGATTCATATCACCTTCTTGTGTTAAACTTCTACCAACAATACTACCGGTTTGAAAATACATATTTAATGCTTCTGCTGGGTTGTAATTAGTACCATTTCCTAAATCAACTTCAGCAAGCCCGTCCATGTCTAAATAAACACCATCTGGTACCATACGAGATATAACTTGTTGTAGTTTTAAATGTGTAATTTGAATCATATCAGCAAAACCAGTACATTTGCTAACTAGCGATTCTATTTTACCTTTATAAATTCTAGGAGCGCATATAGCGTAATTCATTTTAACTTTAGTAGTATCAGCATAAGGCCTTGACATGTTTTCAGCAAGTTCCCACTTAAGCATTGTATTAGTACCTAAAACTTTAGCACCGCTATATAATACTTCAATTGATCTTGATACTCTTTCAAACATATCATTTTCTGGCGGATTAAATGTATCTGGCTTTTCAATAGCTTTCATTAATCCTTGATCTGTTTGTTTTATTTTAAATACTTGATTATGATATGTTTTATAATCAAAATATAAAACTTGTACTGTATTTTCATCATAATCACCCCAACCAGTAATATAAGATTTATTACCTGGCATAGACTGTATTCTTTTTAATTCATCTTCTGGTATATTAGGAAACTCTTTTTTAAGCTCTGATATTGTAATAGCTTTTAATTCACCTACATAATATATATCTTCAAAATTTGGATCTTCTGTGTAAGAATAAACCATGTAAGCAGGATCAACATAATCAACTGTTATACCCTCAGCAGTATTAAAATTAGTTTTAGCAGCTGCTATACCACAAACTGTTAAATCCATGTTTAATCTACGTCTAATTAAATCATATTTGTTTTGCGCAAAAACACTTGATATAGATTCTTCTTCTGCTATTTCAACACTTTGCTTATAAGACAATTGCATGTGAAGCTCTAGTTCTTCTTTTGTTTCAGGCATTACACCAGTGCTAGGCGTTTGATATAAATCAATACCTAATGTATTTTTTAAATTATCTAAATATTCTTTAGACAACATGTCTTCATATATTTTAGAAGCGTAACTAGTTCTTTTTTTTATAGACTCAGGATCTTGAGCATATGCTTTTATATCATAAGTTTTTGATGATATACCATTTACAACTATATCTACAAATTTTGATAAAATTGGTACTGGCTTCCAGTCTAAGTTTAAATACGATAAATCACCATTAATAGCTAATTCATCTTTATATTTTTGTATAGACTGCTCACCTCTTGCATAAGATCTTAACATATGGAAATTATTCCAATTAGTTAAGTATCTATTACCACTAGTCCTTCCTCTTTGAAACCACTCTTGCTCTATAGCTTGAGCAACTTGTTTTCCATACTCAATACTAGCTTTTTCTGCGTCACTTACTACTTGACTTGGAAAAGGACTATTAGTGTTAGTGTATATATTCATTTAACTTATAATTTTTGATGTCGATCCTTTATTGTTATATTTTTTAATACCTAAATCAACAGGTTTTAATTCTCTTGCAGCTATCGGGGTATATCTATGTTTGTTACACGCCATTAAAGCTAAACCTGAACTAATCGAAGCATCATGAGTTGTTCTATTGTTTATATTAAATTTTGCCCAATCTTCTAACGTTCTTTGAAAATACATATCTCCATACCCTGTTTCTTTTAAACCTACAAAATGTTCTATATATGTTTCAATAGCAGCTGCATGAGCTTGTTTTATATCCTCACTAGAATTAGGTATACCACCTATTTCTCTTTCTGTAACTGATAATTTATTTCTTGCTTTATCAGGTCTATTCATTGCAAAACCTCTATAACCTCTACGTTTAAAATAGTATAAAAGTCTTGGTTTATTATTTTCTACAAGTATTGGCATACCATAAAAAACACAAGCCATTAACACATCTTCAAAAAATATTTCAGCTGTTTGAGGTCTAGCTATATATTCTAAGAAAAAATGATTTGGCGGAGCATTTTCCATGCTAAATTTTGTTAATCCATGCAAAGAACCGTTTGAACCTCTTTTATCTACAGTTCCTGATATATCGTAAGGATCACAACCAAAAGCGCCCATGTGTTCATTACTAGGATAATTTATACCGTTTTTAATATACCTTCTATTTTGCACATTAATATCTGGTATCCAAGTAATAAAAAATCTTCCTTGTTTGTTTGGTATAAATATAACTTTAGTATCTTGTTTACTATCTTCCCATTGAAAATTACCTTGAGTTACACTTATACTATTTTTTAAATCTTCATTAAAATCTATTTGTTCATATATTTTAGTTAGATTAAATAAAGACTGCTTTGACTCATCTCTAAAAGCATGTTTAGTTGTGCGTGGAAACTGTCTATAAAATTCATTTAAAGCATCTTGATCTTGCTTTAAACCTTCTACTTCATTATCCCAATATTCTATAACGCCTTGCTTTATTGCTATACCATGAGGGTCTTTAATTTGTTTTTTCGGTGTATCGAATACAGGTAATCCATAAGAATCAATGTATCCTTCGTAGTTCCATTCCATAGGTATGAACAAACTATATAATCCTGAGCGAGTCTGTCCATTGCTGTTTCTTTTTGTAACATCTGAGTCGTCATATAGTTTTTTAAATTCTTTACCACCTTTATCTAAAGAGTTTGATGTTGAACCCATCATACACTTACCAATAATTCTACTACCTA
>TARA_R100000654_G_scaffold14014_1_pt1 | contig 16932 bp, 26 predicted proteins | sample TARA_R100000654 | Tara Oceans TARA_R100000654 (sample SAMEA2622473) | marine metagenome | biome: marine biome (ENVO:00000447); feature: surface water layer (ENVO:00002042); material: "saline water (ENVO:00002010), including plankton (ENVO:xxxxxxxx)" | depth 5 m
TTTGTTATTGAAACAGACGCAAAATATAATCCTGAAATTTGTTTTACGCTTTTTGGAAAAGATAAAGTAAGTTTATTAGACGATTTTTCTATAGGTGATGAGTTAGAAGTGTCTTACAACCTCTCTAGTCGTGAATATAAGGGCAAATACTATACTCAAGCACAAGCGTGGAAAATAGAAAAATTATCAACCCATGTTCCTGTTTATGCTGACAATTATTATCCATCAGGTGATGACGACATTGACCAACCATTTTAATTTAAGGAACATGGATATATCAAAAGAAATAAGGAAAATAAAGTATATAGTTGAAGATACAGCCAATGTGCGTGGAGGTTCTATAGACAACAAAACTAGAAAAAGAGAAGTCGTTTTAGCTAGAATGGTGTTTGCTAATTTTTTGCAATTTGAAGTAGGGTTAAAAGAAGAAACTATGACAAAATACTTGAAGCGTGATAGAAGTTCTTTTTACCACTATCAAAAAAGACACAATTTATATATGTCTAATGAAAAAATATACCCTGAATACAACCACTTGTTTATGCAAGTAAAGTTGAGGTATTATACAGATGAAGAAAGGTTGTTTAGTGGGGTGCATGTAAACGAAAAATTAGAATACTTATCAACTATAGATGAAAAATTAAATTCATTGTTAAGGGAAAAATCAATTTTGAAAAAGGAAATAGATATTTTGTCGTGAAAGGTTGGATAAAACTACATAGAAAGATTCTTGATAATGGCGTTTTTGCTGACGCAGAGTTGTTAAAGGTTTTTATATGGTGTATTTTAAAAGCTAACCGAGGTGAAAACGACAAGAATGTTTATGGTGCGGTAATAAAGCAAGGTCAATTTTTAACAGGCAGGGTAAGTGCATCAGAGGAATTATATATAAAACCCTCTACTGTCCACGATAGGTTAAAGAGATTACAACGAATGAAATATATTAAGTTAAAGTCTACTAACCGATACACGATAGTTACTGTTTTAAAGTTTGCACAATACCAAATAGGTGAGGAAAAGCCTGTCAGAGCCATTGAGAAGCGTTTTAGCGACTTCTTTGATGAGGTCTGGGGGTTTGTGTCAGAATACAATGACGAGGTCTTAAATAGCTTTATTTCATATTGGACTGAAAAGAACAAATCAAAAACCAAAATGCGATTTGAGTTGCAAAAAACTTGGGATACAAAACGCAGGTTAGCAAATTGGAACAACAACAACAAAAAGTTTAGCAACAAAACTGAAACAAGCAAGGTTGAACAGCAAATAAGCAATTGGCAGGAAGCCAGAAATATGATAAACAATGGATAAGAGCAAACAAATTTGGTATAGGTTTAAGTCAGACCAAAAGCAATTGAAGTTAGATTGCGTTGATATTCTTGGAAAGTGTTATGTTATGATAGGTCAAAAACCTGATAGTCAGCAAATAGTTATGATGGCTCAATTATTGTATGATGATTTGATTAACAGATACAGCAGAATGGAAATAGATGAAGTTAAATTTGCCCTAGAAGAAGGTATAAGAAACGCGGGCACATCTTGTTTTATCAATGTAAATTCTTGGAACGAATGGTTAAAAACCCATCGCAAATCAGAAGAATTAAAAAGGCAGCAACGCTTGATAACTGATTACCAAAAACACGAGCAATCACAAAAGAGAATAAGTTTAACAATAAATAAAGCAAAAAAACTAAAATGAAAAAGGGAAATTTAAAATCAGAAACGATTAGGATATTGAAAGCAGTAACGCAACATTTAGAAGGTTGTGAAACTGATTATGACAATATGGACATGAAGTATTTATTAGCTGAAGCTAGAATGTATTATGAGTTGTATCTGTATAAAAAAGACAACGAAAATATAAAAGCAGAACAATTAGAAAAACTTATAGTCCCAAAATATGAGATAGGATTGAGAGCAAAATTACAAGAGTATTTAGATGAAGTATAGAGAAAAAAACACAGACACATTTATAGAGGTTAGGGGTGTTCTTAGTTTTCAATCACACGAAAGGCACACGCTTATAGTGTTTGAAGATTATGAAGAAAACACACACACGATAGAAATGCCGACTAATGAATTTCTAGAATGGTTCGATAAAAAAACAATTGAACACGCTTATAAAACTTATCTCAAACATTTAAAATCAAAATGTATATGAAACCGATTTTAGCATTTTCAATAGTATTGTTAATTTTAGCAATCGCCTATGTTAGCTTGTCTTTATACTTTCAACATAGGATTGAAAAAAAATACAAAGAGTATCAAACTAGATTAAATAATTTAAAAATTGATGAAAATGAAACTAAATCAGAAACAAAAAGTAATTAGACATTTAGAAACTTATGGCAGCATAACACCATTAGACGCCTTTAGGGATTATGGAATTATGAGGTTAGCAGCAGTTATATTTAACCTAAAAGAAGATGGTTACAATATAGACAGCGAGATGACAACTAGCACTAATAGGTTTGGCGAAAAGGTTAATTTTGCTAAATACACAGCAAATGAGCAAGAAAAAGTTAGCTAAAAAATTAGACGCAGTATTCAGTAGATACATTCGTTGGTATTATGCAGACCACACAGGGTATGTAGAGTGCTACACTTGTGGTGTTCAGAAACCTGTTAAAGAAATGCAATGTGGTCACTTTCAATCTAGGCGACACTACGCTACAAGGTGGAAGGAAGACAATTGCCGACCACAATGTGTAAAGTGCAACATGTTTGAACAAGGGCAACAATACATATTTGGACAAAAATTGATTAGTGATTTAGGCGAAGAAGCAGTAGATGATTTGATAAAACTATCAAGAACAACTATCAAAACCACAGAGGAAGAATACAAGGTTCTTATAGATTACTACACCCTAAAACTGAAAGAGTTAACAATGTAATGTTCATAAGTTTTCCATAAATAATTAGAATATAACTTGCGTATGTCGTAAAATTGTCCTGTGAATTTAACAGAACGAGAATACAACAAGTTACTTGACATAGCTAAAAACATATGCAAGACCGAGTTCTGCGAAGACCTGTTGCACGAAGCATTATATGTGTGCTTAAAATACCCAAAAGAAAAAATGGAGTTTATCATAAAAGATGGTAAGCTCTTTTTTTTTGTAGCTAGAATTATGGCTAATATGTATCATAGTAAAACTAGCACATATTACTACAAGATAGCTAGGTTTTACGACAAGCACACACTACAAGATTGCACGAAAATGTCAAAGTTTATATTTACTAATGACAAGCAACAGCAAGAAAACATTGAACTGATAGAGAGTTTGTTAGATAATTTACATTGGTATGACAGGGAGTTGTTTAAATTGTATTTTTTCGGTGAGTTAGACGGAAACAAATATACCTTACAATCTTTAGCAGATAAAACAGGTATAAGTAGAAGAAGTATTTTCACAACAATAAAAAATGTGAAAACTTATATAAAGAATAGAATAAATGAAGCTGAAAGAACTGCTTAAATATGCTGACTATGAAATAGAGGGTATTGAGTTTTACAATGAGTATGGTCAGTTAGAGTATTGTGTTAATTTGTGGGAATGTGAATTAGATGATATAGATGTTGTTTACGGAAGGTGGTTTGAACCTTATGGAATAATAAAAATAAAGAGATATGAAAAAACCCAATCTAATGGTAAAAGCATACAACCTCCTGAAAGCAAGTTATAAAAGGAGTGTTAGTGGTTTCAATGACGTGGACGAGGCTACCTTTTATGACAGGGTGCACACTTGCACTAGGTGTGATAAATTTGATTATGTTGAATATGAATGCACAGTGTGTGGCTGCCCAATAGAAACAAAGGCAAAATGGGAAACGGAAAGATGCCCTAAAGGAAAATGGAATGAATAATATAATAGTAATATGGCCAAGCTAACAAAAGAACAAAAAGAAAAAGTAGCATACATTTGGGAAGGTATCCAAACAGGACAAGCTACAAGTCATCACTACAAGGTAGAGATGATAAAGTTTTATAACGAAATGAATAACACAAGATACAAATACACTACCAATTGCAGTAGTTGTTTAAACAATATGTATTTATATTTTGAAAACCTAGTAAAGGCAAAACCTAAAAAAACAAAAAAGAATGGAAGGAAAAAGTAAGTATTATTATGATAGCTGTAGGAATAAAGAATGTGAAAACGAATGCGACAATGATTGCAAAATTCCTGCCTATTATGTAGGTAAAAAAGGTATGATGGCAAAAGATGTTTGTTGGGAGTTTGATTTATCTTACAACATAGGAACAGCAGTCACATATTTATTAAGGTGTAAACGCAAACACGAAACCCCAACAAATTGTTTAAAGAAAGCAATTGCACATATAGAGTTTGAAATAAATAATATAGAAAATGAAAGTTAAGTTAGTAAAAAGGGATAGTATAAAAATTAACCCAAACAACCCAAGAATAATAAAAGACAATAAGTTCAAGAAACTTATAAAAAGTGTAGAGGAATTGCCACAAATGTTAGAGATGCGACCAATAATCGTAGATGAAGATATGGTTATCCTCGGTGGAAATATGCGTTACCAAGCGTGTGTCCGAGCAGGAATAGTTGAAGTCCCTATAATTCAATACACCAGAAAAGAACACGAGAAAACTAAAACAGCAGAAAGCTACGAAGAAACCTGTAGAGAGATTGTTATTAAAGACAATGTAGGGTTCGGTGAATGGGATTGGGATATACTAGGCAACGAATGGGATAATGTAAAGTTAGGTCAATGGGGTTTAGATGTTTGGCAACCTGAACAAGATGTAGATTACTCTATACTTGACGACCTAGATTTAGGTGGCGAACTGCACGAAAAAGAAACAGGAGTAAAGAGAGCTATACAGATTGAGTTTGACGGAGAACACTATGAAGAAGCGAACACGCTAATAAACAAAGCAAGGTCTGAAGGCAAAAATGTAGGACTAATTGTATTAACAGCTATACGCAATAACCAATGATTTGTTACATACCAACAAAAGGAAGACCAAAAACTAATACATATAAATTATTTGAAAATGTTGGTATTGAGGTGTTGCACTTTGTAGAACCACAGGAATATGAAAGCTACAATGTTCCAAACAAAATAAACATAAAGGAAAACGACAAAGGCATAACCTATGTTAGAAACTATATGTTGAACTACGCAAGAGAAAACAATCACGATTGGATAATTATTTGTGATGATGATGTGAGAGCGTTTGGGGTTTATAACGGAAAGACTGTAACAAAAGACGCTGGTATTTGGAAAGAAATAAAAAAGGCAGCAGAGAAATTGCCATTTGAGTTGATAGGAATAAACTACACGCAACACGCTTGGCACGAAAAAACAAGTTATTCAATAAACAAAAAATTTGCAGAGGTTTGTGTTCTTATGAATGTTGCCAAGATAGATTGGAACTACACAGACAACACAAAAGAAGACAGGGATTTTCAATTACAAACAATACAAAATGGACATGGCGTTCTAAGGTTTAACCATTATTGGTTCTCCTGTCCTGATGTAGGAACAAACAAAGGAGGGTTACACGACTTATACAAAGCGAAGAAAGATAAACTATGGGCAGAAAACCTAGTTAAGAAATGGCACCCCTACGCAAAATTAGTTAGGAAGAAAGATAGGATAGACGCAAAGATTGACATTAAGGGTTACGCATTAAGTTTAAATAAAACAGTAAAATGAAAACAATAGAACTACAAGAAGTAAAACACAAAGTTAAAGTGGGTGACGAATGCCCTTATTATGAACCAACAATTAAACAAGATTGTTTGTTGCAGAACAACGGAGAGGTAATTGGCTTTTACATTAACGATATAGACAACTACAACGAAAAGCTAGGAAAGTTGCTTAAAATCGCTAATAAAGAGTTTAGAAGCGACAATGTGCCTAAAGCTACAATGGTAAGAAGTGCGGCAGTAATGAAAGGTTATAAGGAAACAGGTAAACGAGGCGAAGAAGATTTAGTGGAACAATACTCTACTATATTAGGAAGTGTGGCACCTAGACCGCATATGCGTAGACCTTACCCAAACATATCATCAGTTCATAGGGATAAAAAGGCACAAACATTTATTAAAGCAATGTGGGGTTGTTGTGTTGAAGCAGAAAAAATAATCAAAGAACTAACACCGCACATACACCAAAGGCAAACGGAATTGTTTGAAGACATAAAAAAAGAATGGAGATTCGGCAATATGTTTACTAGCAGTATTTCTAACTTCAATATAGCAGCAGGTTTTCATAGAGATACAGGAAATCTAGAAGGAACAGTAAATGTTATATTAACTAAAAGGAATAACGCTAATGGCGGTTGCTTGAATGTTCCTGATTACAACGCAACATTTGAACAAGCTGACAATTCAATGTTGGTTTATCCTGCATGGAGAAACGTGCATGGAGTAACACCAATAAAACCAATAAGCAAAGACGGATACAGAAATAGTTTAATCTTCTATCCACTAAAAGCGTTCAAGGGAATATAATGGACAAAAGTAGACACATAAAAAAGGAAACAATGTTAAGTGCTTTAGAAAGCAGTTTAGGTGTGGTTACGACAGCTTGTAAAAAAACAGGCATACCTCGTAGCACCTTCTACAAATGGCTGAAAGAAGATGAGGAATTTGCTAGTCAGGTTAAGGATATAGAAAATGTTAGCTTGGACTTTGCAGAAAGCAAATTGTTTGAACAGATGGCAGACAACAATACAAGTGCTACAATCTTTTACCTAAAGACAAAAGGAAGGAAAAGAGGGTATTGGGAAAAGCAACAAATGGATATGACTACTGATGATGAGCCTATACAAATCAACATCAAGTTAACAGATGAAGATTAACCTTGAGTTTACACCGAAACAAAGCACAGCTATCAGGCACCTGTTTGACAATGAAACAAGCGAGGTGTTATTCGGTGGTGGTGCAGGTGGTGGCAAATCTTATATTGGTTGTGCTTGGATTATCTACTCTTGTATTAAATACAAAGGTATTAGGTGTCTAATAGGAAGAAGTAAATTAGACAATTTAAAGAAAACAACACTAAACACATTTTTTGAAATATGCAAAGAGTGGGGTTTAAAATCAAACAAAGATTATCAATTCAATGCAGGTTCTAATATCATTACTTTTTTCAATGGTTCAGAGGTTATGCTTAAAGACCTTTTCCATTATCCTAGTGATGCTAATTACGATTCCCTTGGTTCTCTTGAGCTCACTATGGCATTTGTTGATGAGTGCAATCAGATTACACAAAAAGCTAAAGCAATACTATCATCAAGAATAAGGTATAAGTTAGATGAACACAATCTAATACCTAAATTGTTTATGTCTTGTAACCCTGCTAAAAATTGGGTGTATAACGAGTTTTACCTACCATATAAGCAAAGTGCCTTACCAAAGCATAGAAAGTTCGTTCAGGCTCTTGCAAGTGATAATATACACATATCTAAACACTACGAAGAACAGCTAATAAAACTTGACGAAATAAGCAAACAAAGATTGCTGTATGGAAATTGGGAGTATGACGACAGCGAAGACAAGCTGATTGAATACAACGCTATATTGAACATGTTTGAAAACAATTCTTTGCAAGGTGGTGATAAATATATATCAGCAGATATAGCACGTTTCGGAAAAGATAAGACAGTAATTATTTATTGGAATGGTTTAAGGGCAGAGAAAATAAAAACATTTGACACTAACACAATAACGGAAGCAGCAAATGAAATACGAGAAATACAAAGAGCAGAAAATGTTCCACTTGGAAACATTATTGTTGATGATGATGGTATTGGTGGTGGTGTTCGTGATATACTACGCTGTAAGCCATTTGTAAACAACGGAAAGGTAATCAATAATGAGAACTACCAAAACCTAAAAACACAATGCTACTACAAGTTGGCAGAATATGTAAACGCAAACAAAATATATTTACAAACAAATAATACGCAAATAAAAGATTATCTTACAAAAGAATTAGAACAAGTGCGTAGAGATAAAATAGACAAGGACACAAAGTTGGCTATACTTTCTAAAGAAAAAGTAAAACAAATAATAGGTAGGTCGCCTGACTACTCTGACGCTTTAATGATGCGTATGTGGTATGAGTTAAAACCAAACGCAGGGAAGTATTATATACAATAAAAGAGGGCAGCTACAAAAACAATGAAAATGAGCCACCCTCTATTTAAAGCAAATACGCACCAAATCTAAACAATTTATATTTACTAATAGATAACTTAAAAGAAAATGTTATTAACACTTAACGATAAAGAATATTTAGTTCCACAAAAATGGACACAAGTTAGTTTAGAAAGCTATCAGAAACTTATGCAGTATGTAGGTGATGAAGGAGATGAACACACAAAATCGTTGACTACTATACACTCCTTAACAGGTGCACCAATAGATGTTTTAGAGAAGTGTAAAAAGAGTGATATACAAAAGTTACTTAAAGCAGTTTCTAACCTTTTAGAAGTAAAGGTAAACACAACGCTAAATATGGTAATAGAAGTAGAGGGTGTAGAGTATGGTTTTCACCCTAACCTACGAGAAATAACATTTGCAGAGTTTGTTGATTTAGATAATTATTTGTCTGAACCTTGGGAAAACATGCACAGGATAATGTCGGTTTTATACAGACCTATAACAACGCAAAACAAAAAGAAATACAAGATAGAAGAATACGATAGCACAAAGTGTATGCAGACAGCAGAAGTGTTTAAAAAAGCGTTAAGTGTAGCAACAGTAAACGGTGCAAGCAATTTTTTTTTGACTATCGCAGGGGAGTATCTGAGCGTTTTGCAATCATCTTTGAGCAAGAAACAAAAGAAGATGTTGAAGGATACAGAGATTCAGAACAAGAGTTTAGTAAAAAATGGGGTTGGTATGGAGTTATCTACAACCTCGCAAATGGCGAAGTAACAAAAATGAATGATGTATTAAAATTAACAGCAGATGAGGTTTTTACTTTTTTATGTTATTCAAAAGATTTAAATACAATTAGAAAATGAGTTTTGTAAACCAAGCAGGATTAACACAGAAAAACGCAACGCTATTAAATATAATTAAATTATATGAAGATATAGCGAGTGCCAATTCATATATACACAACGCAACATTTGGCGATATATTTGAAATAGATTTAAACGAAACAGATTATGCGTTATCACACTTATCTATAGAAAGTGCTAATTATACTAACCACGAATTAACATACTCTTTAAGGTTATATGTAATGGACTTGGTAAGCAAAGATGAGGGCAACGAAAATGATGTGTTAAGCGACACGCTACAAGTGATTGGTGATTTTATCAGTCAGTTTAAGCACAGCACAAGTTTCGGTGATACGGAACAAGATTATAGAATGAACGACAATGTAAGCTGCACACCCTTTACAGAGCGTTTTGATAACGAGGTAAGTGGGTGGTCAGCAGATATAAGTATAACAGTCAGCTTCAACGCTAGTGCGTGTAGTGGTGACATAATTTAATAAATAAATGGCAACGACAGTATCAACAGCAACATTAACAGTAAACATTGATGAGGAAATTACTCTAAATGGTGTTACTTACAACAAAACAACACAACAAGAAATACCTGATGTAAGTCAGTATTTTAGTAGAGTGTATTCTTTAAAAGCAAGCACAACACATACAGTGGTTGAATTTGCGTCAGACCCAACAGGAAATAAGTTTGACACAGAAGATTTTAAATATATGCGTATTACTAACCTTGATGATACAAACGCTATCAACCTAACATTTGCAGAAGAAAGCACAGTAGGTTGTGGTTTTCAATTAGATGCAGGAGAAAGTTTTGTAATATCTGCATTAGTAGTAGACAGCAACACAAGTGGTGCAGCAATTACATCATTAGGACACTCTATAACTGACTTGTTTATAAGAACAGGTGCAGCAGAAACAGATGTAGAAATTGTAGTAGCGTTAGCGTAATGTTAGTTAACACCAAAAAGTTAATGGATACTTTTGCTAAAAAAGTTATCAAACAATCTATCCGTAATTTAGAAAAACAAGACAAGATTGACAGTGGCAAGTTAGCAAAAAGTTTAAATTACAATCTTGAAGTATACCCTAGTGGTGCTTTAGAATTAAATTTCCAAATGCCTGATTATGGATTATACCAAGACAAAGGTGTTAAAGGTAGTCAAAGTGGGCGTAAAGCATACAAATCGCCATACAAATTTAAAGGCAAAAACATTAAACAAGGTGTTATTGAGAGTTGGATTAAACGGAAAGGTATACAAGGTAGAGATAAAAAAGGTAGGTTTATTACACGCAAATCATTAGCATTTGTTATTGGGAGAAGTATAGCGTTATATGGCATACCTGCTACAAGGTTTTTTAGTAAAGCATTTAGACAGCATTACAGAAGGTTGCCTGAACAATTTGCAAAGGTATATGCAAGTGATGTAGAGAAATTTATAAGACAAACAACAGCAGACATATTAAAGAAATAAGACATGGCACTTACAGTAATACAAAAACCTGACCAAACAAAGAGACTTATCCCTGCTTATAGTGATATTATATTTGTTATTGGTAACGGACAAATAGCAGGTAATTTTAGACACAAATATGTATTAAAAATTTATTCAAACCCTGTAGAAGGTTCGGATAGGTATCTTAATGGAAACAAACTATTAGCCACACTTAAAACACCTGCTAATTCTGATGGTAATGGCGTGTTTAACATAGCTAAAATACTACAAGACAATGTAGAAACAGGCACTAAAGGAATATCAACAACGACACACCCAAGCCAAACACAATGGCGAAGCAAGTTCAATGGTCAGGATTATGATGATGCACCACACTCAATACACCAGGTAGATGGTTTTTGTGGGCAAAGGAAAATGATAAGAAGGTTTTATGTAGCATATCAAGAAGAATTTGCTACGACATCAACAGGTGCAGTAACACTTTCAGGCACAGGAACTAGTCCTCTTTATGGGGTGTTTAATGGCGTGTTACAATTAGAAGATGGTTTTGAAGGGTTTGATTACACACCATATATTTTAAGTTCTGCTGCAAGAAAGTTTATGTCTACACAACCAAGCACCTACACAAGGAAATGGCGAAGTGGTGATTTTGGTGTGATAAGTTTTTTGAATGGTCAATTTGATAGCGACACAACAAACACATCTTTAAATTCTCAAACAAGAAGCATTAGGTTACAATTTTTCAATAGTTCACACGCCTTGTTAAACACAATAGATTACCCTATAAATTCATCTTCTTTAGGTGGAACAGCATCTGTGGGTAATACTACAGCAGGACTTAACACCATAATTCCAAGAATGTATGACAGCCTTTTTACATACCGAAATATAAATTGTATTCAATCTGTTGGTATTGGTTTTAACAACATAGAGATTAGAAATGGTGTGCAAACAGGAACATCATACTACACAATACACGCTATAAATTCAGTAGGCTCACAAAAAAGTGTAAAGATTAAAATACAGCTAACAGATGAAGATTGCAAAGGGTTAGAAACAATTAGGTTAGCGTATGTAAATACATTAGGCACTTGGGATTATTTTAATTTCTACAAAAAATCTACAAGAAAATCAGAAATAAAAAGAAGTTATTACAGGTCTAATTATGGCGATTATGGTGGTGCAACAACATCACAGGGTTACACGCAGTCAAGTGCAGAAGGTGGTAAAAGGTCTTTTGCTACAAATGTAGAGGAAGTAATAGAAGCTAACACAGATTTTCTTACAGAGGTAGAGGTAGGTTTTATGAAAGAATTATTTATATCACCACAGGTTTATATGCAGGTAGGAACAGCTACTAGCGTTCAATTTGTTCCTGTATGTGTAGAGGAAAAAGAATATATAAAACAAACTACTGCTAACGATATGTTAAAGCAGTATATTATAGAAGTTCGTAAAGGACACAAAACAAGGGTTCAAGGGTTATGATAAGATTGGTTGTATATAAAGATACAGGCACAGTAGAGCTAGACACTTATGGTGATGAAAATATAAACATCACATATACAGTAGACGACTTGCGTGATGTTGAAAGCAAGTCAGGGGATTATAGTAAAGTATTTGACCTACCTGCTACCAAAAACAACAATAGATATTTTGGTCACTTAAACGACTTGCAAAGTGATGTTACACAATACGATACTTTAAATGGTGCAAAGTGTGAATTGTTTATAAATCAAGTTTCAGTATTTGAGGGTTTGTTATACCTTAACGAGATAGTTAATGTAAACGGAGAAACAAAATACAAGGTTAATTTGTTAGGTGAAAGCGTTAGATTGATTGAAGCGTTAGGTGATGCTACATTATCTGATTTGGATTTTTCTGAATTATCACACAATTTTACAAATGCTAATATAACATCAGCATCAGGAGTTTCTTTATTAAATGGTAACACATCAGACGCTATACAATACTCTTTAATACAAAATTTAGGTGTTGTAGGTAATTCAAATGGCGATATAACAGAAATGGTATCGTCTACTAATGTGCAGCCTTTCGTTAGAATGTGGAATATAATAAACAAAATATTCGCATACGCAGGTTTCCAATATGATAGTTCCTTTTTTAATTCTACAATGAAGCAAGTGTTTATGGACACAGGTTTGAATGATAGTAGGATAGAAGGAACCACAGGAACAGCACAAAGGGTTATAGGGCATGATGCATCACAAGGTTTAAGCGTTACATCAAGTCCTTATATAGATTGGTTGTTTGCAGCAGATAGACCACCAAGTTATAGTGGTAGTAATTTTCATTTTGTAGCATCAGACAGGTTTCAGTTTGATAATGTCCACGACATAACAACATCATATACACAAATACCTTTTAACCACGAACCTGCAAATTATATTGCTAACACTAACGACCCTGGAAATATAATGGGCACAAATGGTCTTGTAACATCTCCTTCTGATGGTTTTGAAGTTGCAGTAACTATGAGGTTGCAAGTTTTTGCTACTGAAAATGAAACTATTAGTGTTATAGCGAGGCAAACAGAGGCAGGAACAGGAACAGTAACAGACCACGATATGGGAAGTTTCACTATGCCTGATATACAAAATAGCATATTTTTCCAACAGGGTGGTGCATCACAACAAACTATAACCTATCAAAACTGCCTTTTCCAAATAACATCAATTAACCCTGTTATATTAGGTGCAGGTGATACACTAGATTTTAGGGTTAAAAAGAGTGGTGGCGATGCTTGGGTGTCAAGATACAGACATACATGGACACCTTTACAGGGTTTTGCACAATCTGTAAGTAACCCACCAAACGCTTGTGCTGACTTTTTAAATCAAGGAACAGCCGCAGGTATTGGTGTTGATAGGTTTTATAAAGGTGATAACGCTGTCAATGGAACAATAAGCGATAATGACCACCTTAACGCTATGTGTTTATCATTAACTAAAAGCACAAGTTACAATGGCAACTATGTTACAGTATTTCCATCAGGATTAACACCTGATGCTATACAAACAAGAATACACGAAAACCATGGTGACGTAAAGTTAGCAGATATTATAAAGGACTTGATTAAAATGTTTAATCTTGTTATTGAAAATAGAGATGGTGTTTTAAAAATAGAACCATATAACAATTTTATAACAACAGGAACAGCAAAAGATTGGTCAGGCAAAATTGATACTACAGAAATATTACAAAACTACGAGCGAGTTCCTAGCAAAATAACCTGGCGATATAATAATGATGAAGATGATTCCGTATTAAATCAATACAAAGCACAAACAGGCGAGGAATATGGTTCTATGACTGTAAATTTACCTGTAGATTATATTGATGAAAAAGAAATAAAGCTAGAAGTGTTTAGTGCGATGGCTTATGTGCAATTATCAAGTGGTTTAAGGTATAGCACTCTTTACGCTTTAGAAGATGGCGTGTATGAACAAATAGAAAATAAACCAAGGTTAATATTAAAGCACGGAACATTAGTTTCAGCCAATATAAACGACCTTGCAGGTATATACACAACACAGAGTTATAGGGCGTTAGGACATTTTAGCAAATATCCTACAGCATTAGACCCCGCAAGTGTAAGTTTAAATTTTGGTTACACACAAGGGCTTTATATCGCACCAAGTTTTACACCTCCTTTAAATTTATATCAGAATTATTGGTTTAATTATATCAACGAAAGGTATACAGCAGAAAGGGTTTTAGTAAAATGTAAAGCGTATTTAACAGAAACAGATATACAGGGGTTTAGTTTTGCAGATACTATAACAGTGCAAAATCAACAATACAGGGTTGTAAAAATAGAATATAGTGCAGGGCGAAGTGGATTGGCTAAATTAGAAATGATAAAAATATAATGGCTAGAGATATATTTCAAATAACAGAACAGGTAATTACTTTTGTTGGTGACAAAGGTGAAGAAGTATCAGGCGATAGTGCAGATTGCAGAATGGTAGGTGGTAAGTATATTTCTGATGGTAGAGGTGGTGGAACTTGCTATTTAAAAAATGTAGAATTTAGCAATAGCAACTTTACCAACAATAGGAATGTTATAGGTCAAGGAAACACCATACACTCAAAAGCACTTAACAACAATGTTACAGGCGATTACAATACAATAGGTAATGTATCAAACACAAACACCGTAGGAAAATTTGCTAAAACAACAAGGCATGGTGAGTTTACAAGGGCAAACGCTTCTGCATTAGGAAGGTCACAAAAAAGCGTTTTATTCTACGAGGGCGTTACCAACTCTTCTGTAAGTGCTCCTGAAATATTTTTAGAGGGTATAACTAATAAAAGATTAGAAGTAGACGAATCTTTTGGAATGTCTACTATAGCTTTAGATATACACACCGTAGCCAAGTATACTGATGCAGGCAATGATGGTTCAGGTTATCTGCACAGCAAAGCAGTATTTCAAAGCACAGGGGGTGTATTAGCTATTAACGGCAGACATACTTCGATATATGAAGAAACTTTAGTCATAGGTAATTTAGCTTTAGCAGCAGTAAGTGGAACTCCTGACTATATAAGTTTTACTTTATCAGGCGATAGGTCAGGTAGGTCTATGGCTTGGAGTGTAATAGTAAATGTATATGAAATTAGAACAGAAGTAGTATAATGGAAAAAAACACATTTGAATTAGTAGGGGTAAATATGATGATGGGGTTTATAAACCTTAAACAAATATTGCCTTTAATTAGTGAGTTAAAGATAAAAACAAAGCATAACGACATAATACGAGGCAAATGGCACAAGAAGAAGTAATATTAAAGTTACAAGCCGAAGTAGGAAATGCTACTAAACAGCTTGAAGAGGTTAAAAAAGGTGTTGAGGGTATAGGCAAAAGCACAGATGGTGCAGAAAAAGGCATTAAAGGAATGGCTAAAGGCATCAAAGGTGTTGGTTTAGCTATTAAGGCAGCAGGTATAGGTTTGCTATTAAAAGGGTTGCAGTTGCTTGGTGATGCTTTTATGAAAAATCAAAAGGTAACAAATCTTTTTAACACAGTATTTACAGCACTTTCCAGGACATTAAATGATTTTGTAAATTTTTTAGTAAACAATACAGGCACAGTAATAGATATATTTAAAGATATATTTGAAAACCCACAAGAAAATTTAAAAGCATTAGGTAAAGCTATAAAAGATAACATAATAGAACGCTTTAATAGTGCAATAGATGCGTTAGGTTTTTTAGCAGATGCGTTTAAAAAGGTATTTGAAGGTGATTTTAAAGGTGCGTTAGAAAGTGCAAAAGAAGCAGGTAAAGAATATGTAGATGTATTAACAGGTGTTGATGGCACAGTTGATAAGGTAGTAGAAACTACTAAAAAAGTAGTTGAAGCAACTAAAGAATATGCAGTTAATACATATAATGCAGCAGCAGCACAAATACAATTAAACAATGCAGCACAAATATCAGCAGCACAGCTAACAGGACTTGTAGAAGAAAATGATAGATTAGCAGAAACGCAAAGGCAAATACGAGATAACGAAAATGCTTCATTTGAAGAAAGGATTGCAGCAAATAATAAGCTAAAAGAAATACTAGAAAAACAGAAAGAAGATATGTTGGCATTAGCTGACATAAATATTGCAGCAGCACAAGCCGAATTAGATGCTTTAGATAATACAGAGAACAGGGTAGCACTACAAGATGCTATAAACGAGAAGAAAGGTATAGAGGCACAGATTACAGGGTTTATGTCAGAGCAAATGACTAACGCTGTATCGCTAGAAAATGAAAGGTTAGAGGTTGTAAATAGTGTCAACGCAGAAATGATGACTGCTAGACAAAGGGAGATTGAGGATGTAAGGCTGCATTACCAAGAGCAAATCAAACTTGCTAAAAAAGCAGGTATGGATACTGTTGGTTTAGAAAAACAAAAATCCGAAGCGTTAAGAAAAATAAAATCAGCACAATTACAAGCTGACCTAGATGCAACAGCAGGAATGTTAAGTAGTGCAGCAGCATTACAAAAAGAAGGAACAGCAGGTTGGAAAGCCACAAAAATTGCAGAAACAGTAGTAAGCACATATAGTGGTGCACAGAAAGCATACGAGAGTATGGTTGGTATACCTATCATAGGACCGACACTAGGTGCAATCGCAGCAGGTATAGCAGTAGTAGCAGGTTTAAAACAAGTTCAAACAATTAGAAATACACCGATACCTGAAATGGCTATGGGTGGTATAGTAGGTGGTTATGGTAGTGGCACTAGCGATAGCGTTAATGCAAGATTAAGCAGGGGTGAAAGCGTTATCAATGCAAAGTCAACAAGGATGTTTAAGCCACTTTTAAGCAACATAAACCAAGCAGGTGGTGGAGTTGGGTTCGCAGATGGGGGAACGCTTGATACAGGGAGTGCAGGTATGACTACAGGGGTTGTTAAAGCGTATGTAGTTGCTGATGAAATGACAAATGAACAAGA
>TARA_R100000654_G_scaffold14811_3_pt1 | contig 16871 bp, 15 predicted proteins | sample TARA_R100000654 | Tara Oceans TARA_R100000654 (sample SAMEA2622473) | marine metagenome | biome: marine biome (ENVO:00000447); feature: surface water layer (ENVO:00002042); material: "saline water (ENVO:00002010), including plankton (ENVO:xxxxxxxx)" | depth 5 m
GTCAGCTATGACAGCAAGCAATTCAGCCCTTCTGCTTTCATCTTCAAGCCTTTTTTCTCTTGAGCTTTTCAGATCTTGAGCATATGATGGGGCTCCAGGTATAGGAGTGTCTGAGCTATATTGATTAGCCTTCAGTCTCTCGGTAACCTCTTCGAGCTCCTTTGAAGTTCTTTCTCTTAGCGCGGTATAACCTTCATTGTTGTTTGCCTGAATCTGAAGCCGCTCATTCGTGATCGCATCTACATTAAACTGAGTAGAATTAGGGTCTATCTCATGAGCTTCTTTCAGGGTCTCCAAAAGGCTTTTTTGAGCAGCTTGTTCTTCTGGGCTCCCCATGGAGGTTGCTTGCTCGGCGAGGGTTTTTTTAGCCAAAGCTCTAGCTGTTTCCCTGTACTCAAGGGCCTTTGCTGCTGGGCCTTCTGATAAAGCCCTATATCTCTCGTAAGTGTCCTCGCCCCTACCGAAAGCAACAACTCTCTTCTTGCCCTTTTTTGGAGCTCCGTAAAAATCAGCATCCTCGCCTAGTTGCTGTCTTTGTACGTCTGTCTCCTTCTCTATGTCTGATGTCGTCTCAGTGATAGATGGCTGCACAAAAGCAGAGCCAGGAGCTGCGGTAGTTACCACCTCACCCGTAACCTCCCCAGTGTTTACGTCAAACGTATTCTCCGTAACACTGTTCATCAGGATTGTCTGACCCGATGCCCAGTCTACAAGGTCAGCGTCTGGCTTTGGAGATTGTAATTCCGAGGGAGAATCTACCGATGACAATCCCGTAGAACTTCCGCTCAGCAGGTCGTCGGTACTTTTTTTTTTAGTTGCCTCTTCTATTTCTGCCCCGCTAAATCCGCTTGCAGCGAGAAACAAATCATCCTTGCCTTGTTCAATGAGTTCGTCGAGAGTAGGCTGTTGTGGAGTTGGCTCAGAATTCATACCGCTAATTTACGAAATTATTGAAGAGCGCTAATAAGCTCGTCATACGTAATACCTCGGACGTTGGTGTTGAAAGATTCTTTTACCTTCTGTTCGAAGGTGGGGTTTGTTTCTTTTGCAAGCACCATGAGCCCCGCATAGAAGTTAGCCTGAGACGGAGTATCTAACCCCTCATAAAAGTCTTTGACTTTATCGCTCTCGGTTTCGGTTAACAGCTTATCTCCCAGCCCTTGCAGTATTGTAACGTACCCAGACCCAAACTTATCGATGATGAAGTCCTTTGTTTTATTTTCGTACTCTATAGCGTTTATCCCCGCGCCTTCTACAGAGTCCATACCCTCATACGGGTTGTATCCGTAGCTTCCTGATAAAGCCACATAGATATTCCCATCGGCATCAAAAGCCGCTTCCTCTACCTTAAAGTCATCATATTCGGCTCCTATACTGGTCGCAAACTCATCGCCAAGGCTAACAGACACCGCCCCTGTTGTCGCCACGTTAGTGATACCCATGGACTCAGGGCTTACAGGTCCGCCGACATCTCCCGCAAACAATTCAGCGACTTTCTGAGCCCGATCGGCAGTTACTGTCCCAAATCCTTGATCCTCAAGGATTTCTTTACCAGTCTCTCCAGATTTGGTAGAGCTGCTTCCTGTAGACGGCTGTGCCTTTCTAAAGTCCTTTGCTTTCTGCTTAAAGCTTTCTCTAAAATTCTGTAAAGCTTCGGTGCGCTCCTGGGGGTCATCCATGACCTGTTTGAAAGTGATTCCTTCGTTGATGGCATGCTGAGAAATAGCCGTATTAAACAATGGCTTGTTTTTCTCGGTGGCCGTCTTCTGGTTTAAGTTAAAGTCCAAGAAGATGTCAAGGGCTTCATCTGTTTTGAATCCGCTTGGCATTCTAACGTCACCTTTGTCGTTTGTTGTAATAGAATTAAACGCTTCGTCTAACGTTTTGTCATAAATTAATTTGGGTTGCGATTTAAACAGTCCTGGTATGTCCTGATCTTGAACCGCTCTAACCCAATCAGCCATTGGTAAAACGCCTAAACCCTGCACTTTGTTTCCATTGGCGTCCTTGTAGCCTCTGTCTTCAACGAAGTAGTTGTAGTTCTCATCTCTAGTGGCTAAAAACCTATCCGCAAGGTTTGCTACACGAGTAGACTCATTGAAAGCAATGTCGTCATACCCCTCAACCATACCCGCTTCACCGTCGAGCTCCGTGCCTGTTTTTGAAGCCATGTTGTTGCCTAGAGTCATGTATTTCGTGTGCATCTTTTCAAACGCATCATGATACCCCTTAAACTCCGCTGCTTTTGCGGCTGCACCATCTACACCAAGGTTCTCGATCATTCCTGGGAGATCTTCAGACATCATGCCACCAACCTGCAACAAAGCTTGAGCATGAGAATTGAATAAGCCTCCAGCCTGAATGGGCAAATCAGACCTAAGCTTTTCCATCTCCTTCCTGGCCTCCTCTTGCGCCTTCTGCTCCGCCTCGATCGCTTTAGTTTGCTGCTTCAGCATCTCCTTCTGGAGGTCCCCCTCAGCTTTCTGCTGAGCCACAGCAAGGTCAGACTCCGCTTTTAGCAGGGCCTGGTCCTTGAGGATACGCTGATTCTGCAAGCCAATAAAGTCATTGACTGCCTGGCCCGCAATATCTATCCCAGGATAGAAGGACTGATTACTCTGTTGTTTTTTTGTCTGCGACATTATCGTTTGTTTTGAGCCTCTCTTTCCTTAGCTTCTTTTTGGAATCTTTTCGTGAGGTTAAGATACCATTTGGACAACGGATTGTCGGGGTTTTTTTTGGCTAGTCTCAGACCCTCGTTCGTGTCGTCTGCGTTGACGATCATCTCAGCGCTTTCTACACTACCCAAGAACTTACCATTTTCAGCGTCAGTCATATTGATGTCCACGCCGTCATGATCGTACCCGTCTGGGGTGACCACAGCGCCACCTTCTACGTAACCTTCGCCTGGAATCGGACTCATCCGAGACGGCTGAGTATATTGCTCAAGACCTAAAGATTCAGGGTCCAGCCCAGAGGTGGGGTCTTGATTAAGTCTGTTTAATTCATCTTCCCGCTTGGCCGCAGCTAAAATTTCCTCAAAGGTGCCCACGGGCTGAGGGGACCTAATAAGCTCTCTTTCTTCAATAGGTGGCAGCTCTACCCCTTCTGGTTGGTCGATTTCCTGAGCTGTTCTTGTTTCGAGTTGATTTAGGTTTTGATTTGGGTTATCGCTAAGAGAGTTAAGACTAGCGGCATCACCAATAAGGTCGCCGAGGGTGCTAAGACCTCTCATATTCAGTCTTCTCTTCTGGAACTCAGCATTTGCAATTCTATCCTCTTGCTGTCTCTCCCGCATCTCGTTACCAAGATCAATAGTAGCGTTAAGCTGATTCAGCCTCTGTCCCAGCGTACCAGCGGTTTGCAGGTTTCTGATTCTTCTGAGGTTGTCAGCTGCTCTCGTCTTGGAACTGGCCGCCTGACCAGCCTCAATAGCCTTTGCGATGTTTCTTGGGTTTCTTCTAATCGCCTCCTGCACTGAACGATCGATACTCAGTTGCTGGTCAACGTCCCCGCGAGTGTTTCCTTCTCGGAACGCCTGCTGTAAGCCTGGGTCCATCTGGATACGTTCTTGACGCACAGGATCTTGCTCTCTCAGTCGAGCTACTTCGTCCTTTATTGCACGTCGTCCCTGGAAGTATCCTACAGCTTCAGGGATGTATTTAAGTAAATCTTTTAGTTCAGCCATGTCCAAATATAATTATTGTTGACCTAAGGGGTGATGAAGCTTAGAATCAGTGATGTGAGTGTTAATGCAGTATAGCTCGTGCTTAGTAGTTGAGCTGTTAGTTAGAGTGATTTTAGCAAAGTTCCCCCTCAGGGCGTCTCCGTTAGTTTCCACCCCAGCATACAGTTTTTTTCCGTTGGCGATATTCGTATTCGGATTGGGTGTTATCGTTATGCTTTTGGTAGACAGATTAAAAGAAATAAGGACACTAGCACCAAGGTCATCCTGCGTAAATGTCTGACCATCAGAAGAGGTAAAAAGAGAAACTTCAGATGTAAAGAAATTCAATCTGTCAAGCCTAGAAATATCAGAGAGATTAATATTGTTGCTTCCAGGGGTTACACCACCATCCGAAATAGTGCCTATATAGTAATACTTTAGAGCCGATGACTTAGACATAGCGGCGTAATACCCACCCTCTTTTTCTACGAATTTTGGAGTGTTTACAATATCGGCAGCATCATGAATGACTCCAGATGTTTGGTTTAGATTTGTTGTTGCTCCAGTAGACATTTCCCATTCACTGGATTCGCCCTCATATGATATGGCGTTAAATACCTTTACTCTAGATGGAGAGATCTTTGAGATAACCTTAACGGAAGACGGGTAAGCTGTTCCGTAGAAGGTGTTCATTGTGGTTGACTTGTGGTTATTGAACAGGTAAGACTGCGTGTCGTCAGCGTTCTGATACCAAAAACCAGATAAAAGCTTATTATCTATAAAGCAGTAGTTTGACGGCTTAAAGTCATACCTGCTAATCCACCTCTTATCTGATATAGAATAACCTATAGTAATGCCAGCGTAAGTTGTGCTTGGCCCGCTAACCTTAGGTTCTATAGTTAGTAAATACAAGTTTTCGTCTGGGTTATACCCACTTATAATTCTACCTCCAGATCCAGTAGCGGCCTCCATGTTGTTTATCTCAGTCTCAAGGAACGAACTCATCTCTATGTCTGAAATAGAAATCATATTTGCCCCGCTCGCCATGATAGACTTCTGTCTAGACTTATCTACAAAGAATACCATTCCGTCTCTAACTAGAGCAGACGATTGGTCCGATCCTATGCCAAAGTCTCCGTTCGCTTCCTTGTGCGTTCCTAGCACGCTCGCGTTTGCCGTGATTGCAGAAGAGCCATCAGCGTACTCGATAATGTTTCTCTTTACAGGAATGTAAGATAGCTTATTCTCTTGTATAGCCACAAGACCTTGATTGTACTCATTTATATAGTTTATGCTTCCGTAATTAGCTGGAAGATCCTTAAACGAATTTGAGCCTGGGTTGAAGCTAGAGAACTTGGTGTCCCCAAGCGGGTCAACCTGTTCTTCGCTATATACAATTCTGTTTTCTAGGGTTTTAGTTTTTGCCTGATCATATTTTACATGAGCTCTTCCTTTGCTCCAGCACCTAGAGGCAACAAAATCAGAGGCGTCCATAGACTCCATCTCCCTTGTGTCGTAATCAAAGTCCTCTATGTTGGTATCAGAGAAAGAGGTCATAGGGTTTCCGTCACCGTCGTCGTAGACATTAGGTGTTATTACCGATCTAGTCCCGTAGTAAACGCTTCCTTCAGTAAGGCTTACGGCATCTCCATGTCTGTTCGCGCCATCCCTAGGGCTTTCTAGTAGAATAGATGCTCCTATTTCGTAAAATATTTCGGTAGGTGGGTCTTTTCTTGGGGTTAGTATCTCCACCAGGCACTCGTTATCCCAGAAGTTTGTTCCGCCTGGATCGAAGTTTGTTACCGCCTGACCTCCTGGGGGAATAACCTTCAGGAACTTTCCAACCCTGTTCGTTTGAACAAAAGTATCAGTATACTCAGGGTTTATATTAGACGTGAATACTTCGATTCCAGCTACATCATGTATATCCGCATCGGAGGATGTGTAAAACGTTGGGGCGTTGGTTGTCGTGTCTTTATAGCTTATAATCCTTAGCTTGTCTCCTGGAGTGTACACGTAGTCCTTTATGGCTCCTTTTTCAAATTGATATCTAGATAGGGTGTTAATGCTGACATAAATGGCGTCAGTTTGAGATTTGTAACGAGGCGTCTCGGCGGTACCAGTGCCTCCACCAATGGCATCACCTCTATCGGTTTTCTTATATATTCCCCCACCAACAACGAATGACTCAAATTTTTCCCAGCTGCCCATGTCAGAGTAAACTATCTGATAAGACACAGCCCACGAAGGAGGATCGGAGGTAATAGTAACGCTAATTGTACAGGGTCCGTTCTTACTCAACCTGCCTGGGTCCCCAAACGGCAACACATAAGTATCTCCTATCTCGTTTACGTTACCGCATCTTCCAAATTCATCAAAGTAAACAACACCAAACTTATGAGTGCTTCCCGCTTTAAAGGTTCTCCTCTTGAAAGACTGAGAAATAAGAAGGTTAAACGCAGAGGCTCCATTATCTTGAGGAGAAACGTTATCGCCAAGGTTGTAGTTCTCCCACGTTTCTGGAGTTCCAGATGTAAATATTCCGTTCCTGTTTGCTGGAGCGGTGGCTGAGGAGGTAAAGAAACTAGACTGAACAACCGTGTCTAAGGATGTAGCGGGATCGCCTAGTGCGTCGCTGTCGGTGAGGTCAAAGTCTATATAAAAGTCAGCATCGCTTAACACAAAAGCACCCACACTAAATAAAATCGGGCCAGACGAGGTAAAAGCATTTGAACCAACTGGCAGATCCCAATTTCCAACCCTTGGGATGCATTTAATTGTGTCGCTTGAGGAGAGGAAAGCGCAATCAAAGTTTAAATCAAACTTAACCCTCCTCATATAAAGGGGGTATTTAGCGTTGGAAGAGTCCTTTAGCTGCCAGAGAATAGGAGCGTTCCCAAGCGTTTTGGGTATACTGTAAGTGTATGTGGCTATTTCATCCTCAAGAGCTTGAACCAGCTTACCGCAAGCAAAAGCTCTAGTCGTCTCCTCATCTATAACTACAGACGCAGAAAAAACCTTAGAGTTTACGTTGGCACCGTCATTACCGTCCAGCACCGACATACTTAAAGAGCCAAGAAAATCGCTGCCTGCGCTGTCATCAGCCTTTCCACCACTTAAAGTGATAGATGTTCCGTCAGCCTTGGTAAACGAAAGGTCTAGAATAGAGTTGTCTACGTCAACACCTCCGATTCCGCTTGAGCCATAAAAACCGTACTGCTTAAAACCTGTTGGCTTATAGGTAAAAGAAACAGAAAGCCTTGATTTAGCCGTTACAGTGGGTGGAACGGAAGAAACATCAAGCTCAAAAGACCCGTCGTAAATGTTAGTCGTCAACGCAGTGTTTCCGTGAGTTATACTTGGGTTTGATTCAGAGTCAGAAACAAACACTCCAGAGGGTGTTTCCTCATAGTTGACCGCAAGAGTCCCTTGTACGTTAGTGTTCTCATAACCAGAAGTAGGGCTTGAATACATAAGCCTACCACCAGAAACAGACTGCCCGACAGCCTTGTGGGGGACGTCATCAAACACCCTGTCAGTTACAGAACTGCTTTCGTAAAGATACAGACCATCGTTATAGAATGAGTATATACCGCTGGCGGAGCCGTAAACAGTAGAACCGTTCTTTACTAGGTCTTGGTTTGGATCAAAGGTGTCTACAACGAAGAAAGGGTTTGTGTTTACCGTTCTAGCGAGAATTACAATTTCTTTAACGTCTGCCTTGTTGTACGAAACGGTAGAGGGCTGATTGACCCATCTAGTATTTATTTCAGCTTTGTTTTCTTCAGTTGCAGACCCCAATAAATTTGCGTCTTGGGACTCTATGCCCTGAAGAGACATATACTTAGGGTAAACGACCTCCGAATGAGGAGATAGAGCAGACTTCTCTCCGTTGGTGTACACATACTGTACGGCAAACTGGAAGACGGTTCCGTATAGGTTGTTAGTCTTTCTGCTTGTGTCTGTTTTTAATTCTACGGTAGGAGGTAAAAGGCTAGGCGCTTTTACGACAGCTAAAGAGTGCTCTATTTCTTGATTGGAAAAACCCTGAAATCTGTGCTCTAAAGCCTGCTGTACATTTATTTTTCTTGGATTGTTCTTACCGTCAGTAAAATATATCATAGTCTCTAAAGACTCCTCTCTCCTGAAGTGTCCACTTACAATATCAGCCTTAACAAATCCATATTCGTCAAAGTCTAACACCGTAGATCTTATGAGAACCTTATAGCTGTCGTTTGAAACATCGTACTCATAGACTCCATGAACAGAACTGCTAGTAGACCAAACAAAGAAGTAAACCTTTCCGTTAGCGTCGTCAGAGACACTGCCTATTACCCTGGCTCTTTGGTTCGGTATTTGATCGCTCGTAGTTGCAGCAGATCCAGGGACGGTTCCTTTGGTATTTTTCACAACACCTCCAGACGTCTCCTCACTAGTAGACACAGTGATGTTCTTCGCGTCCAGCATATCGCCTTCAGCAAAAAACCTCTCATCTTTGTCTTTCGCGAGAGATCTAAGTTTGATTTTATCAATAGCCATTAGAACTTAGGAGATTGCTTAAAGTTCTTTCTGATTGTCTTCAACGCCTCTTCCTTTGAGAAGGACTTAATTCGTGCGTTTGCCTTTCTTCTTTCGTTGTAGTATTCTGTTCTTGCTCTCGCCTTTTCATTTGCTGGCACAGAAGCTTTGCGCTCAATGATCTTGTAGTACATGTATGCCATGAGAGCCTCTTGTGCATAAACACTGACAGAAGGGTTTTTAGACCTACCCTCATCGGCAATGTACTCCATGACAATCTCGTCAATACTTTGATTCATTTCAAGCTCTATCCTGTTTTGGTCTAAGTTCAATCTGTAATTTCCATACAAATGACCCCCACCAACGCCATACAAAGCGCTTGATGACCCATATACGTAATTCCTGAAGATATATGAGTTGAACCCTTGGGAGATTTCATCACTTGAAGAAGGACTTCCACTATTAGTGGCGGATTTATCGTCAATCCTATCTAATACTCCATCCCCGTCTCTATCGTTAGCATTCGAAGAATCAGTGACCTTTCCATCTGCATCGCTATAAGCCTGAGAGTAATTGATGTTTTTGTTTTCGCCCAAGACGTAAACTATACCATCATCCCCAACTACGCCAATCTTGTTTATACCCACATAGTCGTCAGGAAGCTCGACAGTATTGTTGGACTTATTTACGGTAAGCTTTAACGATCTCACCTTATTGGACATATCAAACCCAATCTCCCTAATACCCCTAAGGGCATGAGTCCTCAACTGAGTATCAGAAGCGGTCCCCGCAAAATCGTCATCAGCGAGAGTAATGATAAAATCATTAATAATCTGATTAAGTGGTACTGTATTCCTAGCCATTAGAATGTCTCTTCTTGTTTCTTAGTCGCCATTTCCTGACTAGAATATGTAAGTATGCTGTTGTCTCTTAAATTGATCCCAACGAGCCTTGCGATTTCATAAATCAAATCCGAAGTGTAGTGCTCTGGAAGTTCGAAATCTCTAGGGGCAGATGAAGAGGAATACAGAGGCGGTCCTACGGTTCTGGAACCGTCGCTGTTTCTACTTTCTGGATACTTGTAGTACCTAACCTCAATCAAGTTTATACTGGTTGGGAAGACCTGTATGTTGTCTGATATAAGGGCGATAGGAAAGTCTTCTGTTGGGGCGCTAAGATTGCTTATGAGTATTCTTTCAATCTTCTCTTCGTCGTAGCAAATTTCAATGGGCTTCTTGGTAGACCGATCAAGGATAACGCTTCCAGCAGTTGTGATGCTAATAATCCTAGACATCGGGTCAGCTGCTCCATTACCCACCAAGGCACCTAAATCAAAGACCTCATTAGACTTCTCTATCTCTTTCTTGGTAGAAAAGGCAGACAGGTCTTCTTGTATTCTTTTCAGCTTAGACTTGTCCCTAGTTGGGTTAAAGCCCGCGCGAGACAGCCTTTTGGCATCCTTTAGCTTGTCAAAAAGCGAATTAAATATGTTTAGCTGAGCAATCTGTGCAAAGTTGTTGAACTCCGCTTCAGAAACGAACCCCTGCTGGTCTTTATTAGCGAGGTCCTGAAGCGTGTCATGCACTAAAGATATACTAGCTCCGAATGTCTTTGCCATGAAGCAAATATACGAAAAAGAAAAAGCCCCCTTGCGGAGGCTTTCCCAGTGGTATATATATAGAATCAGCCGAGCTGACGTTCGATTTCAGCAACGACAGGAGCGGCAGCCTCTGTCATGCAGTAACGCACGAAAACGTCAACTGGGTCTTGGCCCGCTGGGACCGATATAATAATCTTGTTTGTGTCGAACCACTTAACAGCATCTCGATCAGCCTTGAGAATCTGATAAGAGATAGCCTGGCGGATCTTAGACTTCATGGTTACGACGGGGTTGTCGAACGACTCAATGAAAGTCTTAGGAGATTTCTTGGCTTTTTGCAAGAGATCATGCTTGATCTCAGATGTCGGGCGATTGACGTCCATGCCGTAAGCTAAAGCAACTGCGAGAAGTTCATCTAACTCTTTTGTTCGCAGCATGTTAATCGCGTCGTTTACTAAGAACTCCGTATCTAGATCTTTCTCAACTTTCTTAGCAGTATCTACCATGTAGAAAGTCCCACCTCCATTTGCTTTGTTTTCTGGGTGCGCATTCAAATAAGCAAGAAGGTTTGGCTTTTCTGGACCAACCAAGAGGTTACCCATAGTGAATATGACTGGACTCTTTACTGAGTGTTCAGCTTGCTCATCCCTAAAGATGGAATTCTCGTTTTCACAGTATCTGATTTCTCTAACCTTTCCAGACTCCTTATCAAAGACTGTGATTCCGCTTTGCATTAACATTAGAACAGCCTTAGACCTAACGGCCTTGAAATGACTAATGCTGTTTGTCTTTTCGGATCTGCGGATCTTCTGCTTTTGCTGGGTTTTTTTGGGGCGCCCAGGAGCCCGCTTTGTGCTTGTAGTCATAGTAAAATAAAATTGAAATTTAAGAGAAGTAAAAGAGAGGGGGCGTATTCCCCCTCTCGATTACCTATATGTATTATCCCTGCAACAATACGTGCTGGTTAGCAGCGCGAGTTACGAGGTTGCACTCAGAACGGTAGTTAAACTTAACAGTATCCTTACCGCTAGTTACGTGTCCGAGGACACCACCACCTTCTACCCAGTGCTCCATCTCACGAGAGTAGTTGCCAGCAGCCTTGTAGTTCATCTCCAAGGCTGGAGACTTAACGCCAGTGTTAGCGTCAGCCACCTGAGACATTGGAATCATAGCTCCAGTGGGTCCGCCGATAGCACCCAAAGTTGGGTCATTCAACAACTTCCAGTCGTGCTTGTGGAAAGTGTAACCACCACGAGTAAACGACTTAAATCCAAGGCTAACAGCCAAGTCCTGAGAGTTGTTAAACGCACCAAACTGAGAAGCAAGACCTCCAGTAACAGAGTTTCCAGCTACTGGGCCTTTAGCCAACAAGTCGTCAATCTTCAAAGACTGCTCTCTGTTCAGGTACATAGCGTACTCGTTAGGTGCACCTTCTTTGTCGAGCTCAAGGATGATGTTATCGAAATCACCATTAAAGTTTGCTGGAGATCCAGAAACGGTGATACCTCTCTTCTCAACAGCCTCGAAGTAACCTTCAGAAGGAACAATGCTGCCAGAGCCTACAGTAACGGAAGAACCGCTGTTAGCCTCAGAGTACAACAACATCATCTCTCTTTCGTTCATGAAGCGCTTACGAGCATCCATCTCGTTCTTCAGGTACCACATGTATTGACCGTTCACGTTCAACCAACCAATGTTGGTAGCTTGAGAACCGTTTACTTCGTACATCTCCTTAACGATGATGTATGGGTTCGAGCGCTTGATCAAGCCAGTCTGATAGAAAGCTGTTGGTTGCTCTGTGCCTTGAGCATGCATATTACCAATGATCGCAAAGGTAACAGCAGCAAAAGTACCAGTTGCACCAGGAGTACCTTCGTCAGTTGCTGCGTCTGTCTTACCCAAGTCGGTAACAACCAAAGCCTTGCGGTTGTCAGTGGTAGCGCCGTCGGCATCTTCCGTGATAGCAGTCACCAAAAGTCTATGCCCCGCTGGGGACAAAAGCACGTCATTGACTCTACATGGAGATGCAACACCTCCACCATCAACGTTACTAGGAGTAAGGTAGATCTTGTTATCGCCTTCGTCATACTGACCAGTTACCGTCTTGTGCAGACGTCCTTCTTCGTACCACTCAACCTCGTCGGAGGTACCTGCGTTCTTCTTGGCGCCCGTGAGCTCCAAGAAACCAGTGATGCCCTGATCACCATAAGTTTGTACATAAAGATCTCTTACGTCGGGCTTCGTAGGATCAATCAAAGTCGCCAAAGAAGTGTAGTTCTGTGGCGTTGCCTGGAGGCCACTACCGCTCAAACCTGTAGCATCAGCTACGTTGGTTCCGTTAGCGCCGCCTCCAAATTGAAATGTAGACATTTTGTTTTCTTTTTAAAAGTTTAGATAAATCCGAACCCTCCTTTGCTGACTCCTAGCGCTTCTTTTAATTGCTGGGTCAAAGGATCGGGTCCGCTTGGTGCGCTTCCTTGATTAGGAGAGGTGGGTGTTGCGTTAGCTGCATTCTGCACTACCGATCTCTGAGCATCCGCCATCCCCTGCCTGTAAACAGACTGAACGATTTTGTCTACGTTGTCGATAACGGTTCTGTGCATATTCAGCATATCATAATCCCAACTACCATCCTCACGCACGTAAGGGTCAAAAAACTCGTCAAGGCGAGTGTTTTTCTCAGATAATTGATTCTTGTAGTTTGAATCCATGCCAAACGTAAAGTTGTTCCCGTTTCCGAGATCGAACTCAATCCCATCCATTTCGGATAGGTCTTTTTGCATGTTTGAAATCCAATCATCATCAATTAAAGAATCCTGCTGTGATTGCTCTTGCAAAGGGGCTTGATACTGCGATCGCATATCATCAATACCTCTTCTAGCATTCTCCGCATCGATCTTCATTTGCAGGCGCGAAAGTTGAACCTCTTCTTCTGAGTGCAGATCGGGGTCAATTTTGTATTTACCTGAAATCAACGTGTTAACCTCTTGTGAAGAAAGGTTAGGGTATTCTGTGCTCATCTGAACCTGAATAGCAGTCACGTCATCCATTTCGGAGGGGTTCATAGACTGATAAACAAACCAGTCGCGAGGGTCGCGACCTGTCTTCTCTACGAAGTCAGCGATTACAGAAATACGTTGATCAAGCTCTCTTTGCTCCTGCTGTTGAACCGTAAGATCATCAAAGGAATTTATGTCCCTTCCAAGCCTTTCGCTAAGGAAGTTAAAGACTGCTCCTTCTATTTCTTCTGGTTGGTATTCTGGTTGAGTCTCTGCTTGATCGGGTTGAGACTCATCAGTAATTTCTTGTTGTACCTCTGGGGCATTATCTACCGTAGGCTGTTCTTCTACGGCTGGAGCCTGAGGTTGTTGCATAGCCGCCACCTCTTCATCAGAGACAAAGCTAAATGACGGTTCGGGTGTAGAGACGGGAGCCTCTTGCTCCGCAACCTCTACGGGTTGTGTGTTTTCTTCCATTTTTACTTAATTGAATGCAAATATATAAACTATTTTTTCTTGCCTTTCTTGGCGCGGATCTTAGCGGCTTCCTTTCTACCAAACTCGCTCTTCACCCTAGCCATAGCCCAGGCGTGTTGAGACACCTTCGGTCTATTACCAGAAGACATATATGCAGCCAAGCCTCTACGGTACACTTCTTTCTGTGCCGCAGACAACCCAGCCATACCTCCACCTTTCTTTTTCTTTTTCTTCTTCTTGACGCTCCCCCCTTTCCTATACTTCAACACGCCACCGTCTTCCATGTAGCCCATTTTGTTTCTCACCTCTTCTGGAAGTTTTTTTAATCCGACTTGCTCGTCTGATGCCTTTTTGAGTTTCATATCTTATCTCTTTGTGCCATGAGCTTCTTGAGTCGGGCAGCCACAGCGGGTGGGAATCCTTTCTTCTTTCTCTTTGACTTAGTGCCTCTATGCTTCTTATAGATAGCGGCGATCTCAGCCATAAGTTTTTTTCTCTTGCCTACGTTAGAGCTGCCACGGGTATACTTGGCGTTAAACTTCTTCTTCGCCTTCATGATTTTGGGTGGTTGGCCTGCTTGAACTTGGCCTGCTTTACTGCTCCTGGGTGAGGCTTATAATCACCCTTCATTAGATAGTATCTACCTTGTTCCTCCATCCAGTGAAAACCCTTCGGGGGGTCCACCATAACAGACTTATTTAAAATAGTTAGTTTGGGGACCTTACCGCCCTTGTTGTATTTGATAGCTTTCATTACCACTTAACCTTATTTGCCCAGTAAGCAGCGCTGCTGGGTCCTTTAGCAATATTTTTTCTATGTCTGGCTTTGAAGGACTTGCGCTTCGCCTTCATGCGAGCGCTCTCCCCCTTCTTAGGCTTACCAGCTGTGCTGGCTCCCTTTTGACCAAAGCGAATAATCTTGACTTTGCCGTTTACGCGAACAGCAACTACGTGCGACTTCTTGCCGCCCGATGTTCTCTTAGGCTTGCTTAAGCCAGAAAGACCATACCTCTTAAGTTTTGCTTTTTCGCTTTTAGTCAATGCCATACGGCAAAGGTAATAAAAACAAAATTATACGTCCGTAAAGTCTACAGAGGGGTTGAAGTATATAATGCCACTCGTGACGAGATGGCCGAGAGCCCTTTTTACGCTTCCAGATGAAGTCGGAGCATTTGCATCAAATTGACCGCCAGTTCCTAAATACACATGCTCTCCTATTGAAGGCGAGTTCAATATGCTTGCTGGCTTTAACATACCCCTGATTATCATTCCCGCAGTGCCAGAATTATTCCCAGCCGCCACAGCTAAAAGTGGGGTAGCAGAACTCGATTGGCTATTGTCAGCGCCAGACCAACTACCGCTTGTATTCAAGTAATATAGCCTGCCAGCAGCCGTCGCTGTACTCCCATACCTTATAATCTCGGCGCCTATTCCAAAATCTCCAGCGTTAGAGATCCCGCTAGTGCTAGTAAGAATTTTTTCTATACCGTAATCTGCCTTTGCTTTACCTACAAGGCTAACATTGGAGTTTACGTCTCCTCCAACTATAACATCATCAGAAGAATTGTAACCTATAAGGTTTCTGATGCTGGTTCCTGATATTCCCTTTAAGAAATTATTGTTAGTGCCTAATATAATAGACCCAGAGTTTATACGTAAGTCTGTTGAGTAAGTAAGATTGCTCTCACCATTCAGGGTATTAGAAGTCCCCGAAGCTGTTAAAAGATTGTTGTCGGAGTTGTTGTTGATGGTTATGGAACCAGAACCCCCCAAAAACTCAGAAGCGTCAACTGTTTCCCATACAGATCCATTCCATAGCAGCACCTTATCAGTACCAGCGGGCGTTCCTGCATCACTTAAGCCAGATACAGAAAGAGATAGCGCACTAGACGATACCGATACAGGGGCTGTCGCAGTGATGTCCCCCTCTAATACTACTTTTTTCCATGAAGCCATTCATTAATCTTTGCTTGCTTCTAACTTCTCCAATCTAGACAACTCTTTTTCGAGCTTTTGTATTGCCTTATATACTATTTCAGCGTCAGACGCTTTAATTGTAGCGTTACTAGCACATTGGCTCAGGAAGTAAACTTCTTGAATGTCAAGTTTCATAATGAATTAAATTTTAAAATTAAACTACTTAGCCTCAAGCTGATTGTTTAACTTGTTAACCACGTTACTAAGCAAAAGTACATCCTTTCCCTCAAAAGTAGACTCAGAAAGCAAAACGAGCAAGTAATTTAACTCCTGCTTAGAGAGGGTGTCTGTAGATACGCTATGTTCGTTGGATTGTTTTCCTAGAAGCCCCATTATGACACTCTTAAGTAAAGATCTTTTGTACCTGAATCAAACCAGAAAGCTCCAACCCCAGCAGATGTATCTGTAGATTGAGCGCCACTTGTAGGAGAGCCTGCATTAAAGTCTATAACAGCAATGTCCACAAGGCCATCTGTAGTGCTTGATGCGGAACCGTTATGATTTTTTATCTGCCATCCAGTAAGCTCAGAAACCTGACCATGCCTCCATGCAAACCTTGGTCTATAAGCTTCTGTAGAAGAAGTAAATACATCGAGCCCAGACTCGGTGGCGTCAGTTACCGAAGGGGTAGTATCCTGAGTGGCAAGAGTGACTACGTGATCCTTAATCGTTACGGTCTCTGAGTTTACAGTTGTAGTAGTTCCAGTTACACTAAAGTTACCCTGGACGCTTAAATTACCATTTATCGCTGTGCTACCAGTGATCGCAGCGCCACCAGCAGTAACACTAAGCTGAGCAGTAGAAGTGACTCCAGCAAAACTAACAGCGTCGTCAGTACCTAAGTTTACTGCGTTTGCGGAAAGAGTACTGTTAGTAAGACTAATAACAACATTACCCTGAGCGGCAGTGGCAGCAGCAGTGTCTAAATTTGTGTTGGCGCTGATGTCAATCTCATTGACAGACAACACCTGGTTTGCCCCCATAGTGACATAGGTCTCTGCCCCGACTGCTGTTGTTACATTAGGGAAGTTGTCGTTAATCGCAGAGGCGGTAAGAATTTTCGTGTCATCGGTAAATGACAGAGAAGTATTTGACGAGTCTACGGTAGTGAAGACCATATCTGGGTCCAAGTGAACCAACTGAACACCTCCGTTTTTAATGTCGATGCCCCCTGAGGAGTTGTCAACATGAAGCGTATTTGCATCTAACTTAGCAGCGAGCTTAGAAGAATTAAACTCAAGTCCAGAGCCAGTAGCTAAGTCTACGGTCATTATCCCGCTTGAAAGAGCAAGACCATCTCCCGCTAACGTTGAAGCAAGACCAACACCACCAGACGCAACATCAATCCCTCCGTTTGCGGCTGCCTTTACCCTGATGAAAGCATCCCCACTACCTATGTTTCCTGCGGTTCCGCCAGCGGTAGCAGAAGTTTCAATTCCATTACCTTGATTTACGGATTGAATATCGCCCGCTCCAGAGCCAAAGTTTTGAGCAGCGATATAATCAAATACGCTATTCCCAGTCACAAGACCCTCTTGGCCGTTTGCGACCGAGGCACCTACATCCCCCGTGTTCGGGGCTAAGTCAGCGTCAGTTAATACTTTTCTCCAAGTAGCACTCATATCTCTGTTGTT
>TARA_R100000654_G_scaffold33052_1_pt1 | contig 16653 bp, 34 predicted proteins | sample TARA_R100000654 | Tara Oceans TARA_R100000654 (sample SAMEA2622473) | marine metagenome | biome: marine biome (ENVO:00000447); feature: surface water layer (ENVO:00002042); material: "saline water (ENVO:00002010), including plankton (ENVO:xxxxxxxx)" | depth 5 m
GAGCCTACAGAAGGTGGTAGCTTATCTCTATTTATACCAACTGTAGGAACACAACCATAGTCTATCCAATCATCTCCTAGAAAGTATTTAATATCCAAGAATCTTACCTTCTCTAGGGTCTTGTAGTGGACTCCAGATTCTTTAATTTTTTCATAATAGTCAACAAATCCGTCATCAATATTATACCGTATGCTTGACCTCTTGATTCCTTTACGCACTGAAGGTGTAATCCCTCTATTTGTTCCGATGGCTTCAACCATTCTGCTATCCTTTTCCGTACCTTACATTGTACGGTGTATTCTTCTATTGTTAAATCAACCTCTGCGTCTAGACCTAAAGACCTTCCATCTGAACCCCATGCTCTCGTAGAATCTAGACCGTATTCTTTTGCTAGGTTTACTATTTCTCGTTCAAACCTATTTCCTTTTGCTTTGCTTTTTGATGGCACTTTTTCTAGTCCTTTTTCTTTTCTTTTTGAACGGGCTCTCTAGAAACTTCTGAATCCCCTTCTCTATTTTCTTGAATAAATCCATTTATTTTTTCCTCCATGAATTTAGTATATGTTTCTGTTTCACCCTTCATATCTAAGTAGTTATAAAGGAAGTCACCTAAAACATCTATTGCTTTCTTATTAGCTAGAACCAATCTAGATAATGTGTTAATATCTTTGGATATAGTTCTCTTTGTTATTTTATTATTATTTTTTTTCATATTTAATTGTATAAGTGGAGAGTAAAATTTCTATTGAATGTAGGTAGCCAACCGTTTTAACTCAATTAATTTTTTGTTATCAATATTAATCTGAAAAACAACTGCAATCTATAAACCCACTTGCTTATGTGTTCTGCTTATGGGATTAAGTTTGTTAATTATTATTGTAACTATTACTCCCCACTTATAATCTTTATTTAACCGTCTATCTTTTTTTCTATTCTATGTAGTCTCCATATATGACTAATCTGAAGACATAACATCATTAGCATAGTAAATTCCCAATAGGGAAAGTATTCTGCACTAAACAATGCTTCCCAATAGTATCTCATTTCTTACTCCTTTTCTTTTTCTTTCCAAGATTCAACAATGTCTTTGTTTAGAATTGATGGAGTATACTCTTCATCATCAAAAATACTGTTAGCAATCTCTATTAAAATATCTTTTGGATTTTCTTGCCCAATCCAATACTCAAGCATTTCTTTATTTACTCTCATACTACTCTCCTTATATTAATTCTTTGGGCGTTTTAGAGACAACGAAACAACAAAACAAAACTCAAGGTACGCCCTAACCATAGGAAACAAATTCTAATATATATATTAAGTATGGGGTTAGAATAACTAACCCCACACTTACGATTACTTACTACTTACTTAAAGAATATGTAGCATACCCTTTAGTATTGTCAGTTAATATCTTCATACCGAAATTATTTCTCAGTTCAAAGACTACTGCCGCAAGTCTATAGATACCGAATCTATTAACTGCGGTTTTGGCTGTAAGTTTCTTTCCTGTAAATAGGTAGTCTCTTACTTTCTCTAGTTGTGTTTTTCTTTTTCTTGCCATTTTAACTCCTTATTGTATGTTATTCTTAATGACTTTATTAGATTATTTTCTTCAGATAAAGATAGTTCATATACTGTTTTACCTTTCTTAACATTAGATGCAGTAGATAGCATTAATTCTATGCCTCTCTCCCATCCAAAAGTATCCGTGAACTTCTCTTGTATCTCATTCCACTTTTTTATTTCCACTAGGTTCTCCCCCGTATTCCGTATTCAATCTACTAGGGTAAAGCTCTTCTTCGTCTGTCGTCATTCCTTCTTCTGTGTTACGCTCTGCTATCTCGTCATATTCTTTTTGCAATTTACCCTTCAGTATCTCAGCTTCCTTATGGTAGGAAGATAGTTCTTTACCATAACTTATTAAAGTACTAAGAGACCTAATGATTATGTTATACTCACTATTCGTTATTTTCATCTAGAATGGCATGTCAGATAAGTCACGCTTACCATTGCTCCATGAGTAGACAGAAGTTACTTTAGGAGAAGTTACTTCCTCTCCGTCTCTATTAGTCCATTTCTCATGCTTGATTTTAACTATAGCAGGTGAACCCTCACAGTTAGATGGTGAAAATACAGGTAAAGCATATACTGTTCTTCCATCTATCTCTTTTTCTTCTGGCTTTATACCTAGAGATTCACATACATCTTTGAACTCTCTATTACCACCAGAATTAGGTTGTAGCTTGTCGTCACTAGGGTTCTTAAACCTAAAGAAACCCTTAGAGCGTACCACCTTACCTACAAACATAGAACCACTGTGCTCTCCAAACATTTTGTCTGAGTTATCAGTAGCTAGTTTGAAGTTTAGATTGTATATATCTGCTAGGTGTTTACCCCGTATAACAACATCTTCCTTCATTGTGAAGTCTTTCACATGTGCATAATAATCTCCTTCTGGAATTATTACACTAGGTTTATCTTCAGATGGGTCGTAGTAAGACTCTCCACCCATTACATCTTCAAGTGTTGAATTAATATCACTCATTTTCTTTTTCCTTTATTTGTTCTATTCTTGCTATTACTTTATGTATATCGCTCTTGTCAATATCTCCATTTTCTATTAAAAGCAATATCTTTTCTGTCCATTCCTCGCTTAAGCCTTCTGTTTGTTCATATAGAAATTCTATATCTTCTTGACTTAATGAGTTATCTTCTACTCTGTTTCTGTATACATCATCAGCTATGTTTAAGTACATATTAAAAGCCTTCTTTATACAATCTGTATTAGCTGACTTTATATCATTACCTACATCTACGAACTCCTCACTTCCTCTCTTCTTCTGTATTCTATGAGCCGCTGTCATATCTCCCTTTCTCCATATACCACCTTCAAACCATCTCAATCTACCATGTACCATAAACGCCTCACTACCTAGAGTCTCTGTCTTTATTATAGTCCAAGACCATCCGGGATAGTACTTATCTGCCATCTTCTTCATATACCCAACCTCTACATAGTCAAGTCCAAACTTTTTCTTGACCTGAGATTTAGGAGTATCTTCCATAGATACTTTCTCATGAAGATTTCGTATAGTATCAAACACATCACTAGTGACTAATGAACTATCACTAGTTGTTTCTACTGATGTAATCTCATCACTCATTTACACCTCTCTTTCTATTTAAGCCTCAGCCTTGTCGTCATTAATTAATAGTGAGCCTAATGCATCACTAGTATTAGCCATCTCTTCAGCTTTAGCTATGTTCTTCTTAAATTTAGGTAGTTCTTTTTCTTGGTTAGCAACTACAAACATTAGATTCATCAACGCTAGTTCTAGCTGACTTAACCTAAAGTGAAGCTCTTCTACCTTACCATTTAGTTTCTTATAATTTTCCCATGTTTCCACGCCTGTACCTCACTTTTACTACATCAGTTTCCCTACCACTTAGTCTATTGATATTGCCAGAGCGTAGACTAGCCTCTTTGTAATCGTCAAATACTCTATGTGGGTAGTTCTTATTTATTACATCTGTAAAAGCACCACCTCGTATTAACCACCAAGTAGTACCATTCTTTTCTTCTTTGATTGTCCATCTATCCTTCATCTATCTCCTCTCTTTGTTTATTATAAGGGCAGATATCTCTAACATCACAGTAAGATTTGCACTTAGTACCACCCCACTTTTCTTCATCTGTGCATTCCTCTGGCAGTTCACCATTCTCTAACGCCCTAAGTAAATCATCTCTCTTACTTCTAAACTTATCTCTTAAATGTTCATCATTTATAAATGGAACATCTATCATGTATATATTTCTATCTAATCCCCTCTCTCTAGCAATTTGCAAACCACCATCACGAACTGTAGCCTGTACATACATCTTTTCTACAGGGTATCCATAGCTCTCTAGTAAGAATCTATAAAAGTTTACCTGCCATGACCAATCTTCTAGGTCGGCAGTATCTTTATCTATGTAGAATTCTTTTACTCTTCTTGGCGTACCTTTCTTTCCCCATCTCCCACTTCTCTTGTATACTTCTGTTGGGTGCTTTGAGTGTTTGAATTGCATACCTAAACACTTGGCTATTTTATAAGAACCAGAAAACTTGTAGTCTACAAGTGTCTTTGTCTCTTTATCGTATAAGTCTATTGTTCCTGTTACACCTAGACATTCTAGTGTAACCTCTGATACTAGTCTTTCTTTTATGAAGGCTGATTCTTCTAGTTTTAAGTGATGTAGAGTACCTGCCAAAGAGAAAGCATTGTCCTCTGGATAGATATAGTAGTCATCTACTCTCTTTAAGTATGCTTCACATGTACCACTAATTAACTCTGTTGTTGAAGGTTTTCTATCGGGGTCTCTATCTGATGATAAAAGTAGAAGAGTGGGTAACGAAACACCCATTCTTTCTACATCAACCATCCCTCTACTCACATTTTCTAGAGATACAACCTCACCATCTGGATATTTAAATCCTTTTAACGGCATGATTTCACCTCATTTTCTCTATTTGAATTTATTAACTTAATCATAATTGATGCAAGTGTTATTTTAAATTTATTAATTAAATTCATCAATTTCATCAATCTCATCATCTATAAAACTATAGTCTATAAATCTCTCTATGTATATACCTCTATATTCTAGCTCTGAAAGTTCATTTTCTACATACTCTAGAAAATCTTCTTCTCCTTTGTAGATATGTTCATTATCTTCTGGAGCGTATACTGCTAGTTCTACTACTACTGTTTTAAATGTTCCTGCCATTTTATCTACCTCCTTTAAACTTTGCTATTCTTTTATTAATATAGGAACTTAAGTCCTCCCCAAATGTGGGTACAATATGTTCAAGATAAGATGATGATATGTACTCTTCAAACTTATCATCTTTATACTTAGATATCTCTATTCCTTTGTTTATTATAATATTTAATATAGATATCCAATTTACTATTTTCCATTGATTTATAGTACCTGAATGTAGTCTAAACTCTAAGCTACCATGATAGTATCTAGAGTGAATGTTTAAAGCACAATACCTAGCATCATTGTATTTTTCTGTACTAGGAATAGAGTTCATCATTACATTATAGTACAAGTCTATTAAAGAATCCTCTGTCTCTACATTTCTCAATGAGCTATTATCTAATTCAAAATCCCTACACCAATTAGAATCCTGTCTAGAATTAGGCATCATATCTTTAAGCATTCCTTGAAAGAATTTATATACTATACCTACATGAGCGACTTCTCTTGGAGTCATATCTAAAGAGTTAAAGTGTACATGTAGTCCACAACTTCTATTAATTATTGCATTGTATTTATCTTTCCAATCCATTAAATATACTATACTATCTAATAGCTTTATAGAATTTGCAGGGTATGATACCATTTCTACTCCAGAGAACCCTTCAAAATCTGATGTATTTATTGAGCCATCACTACATGTAGTCCAATACTCTGGTGTATCTATACCATCTTCATCTGGGATTAGGCATTCTACTTCTATACCAACCATTCTATTAACAGGGAAGTCACTACTATAGTCTTTCTCTTCTGTTAATCTAGAAGAAATAGGTAGTTTTAAGTTTTCTAATCTACTTATTAATATCTGTTCTCCTCCATAACAGTTTTGACAATAATAATAATCATTGCTATATGAAGCATCATCTCTATGCTCAACTTCATTACAAGATTCACAATAGATATATGTCTCATTGAAACAATATTCACAATAGTAGGCATCCCATGCACTATGAGATTCATCGTACAATACATGTTCTCCACAAGCATCACAACTACAATAATGTTCATAATAGCAATCCTCACACCACAGCCCATCTACATCTACTTCTATAGATACAACATTATCATGATTATGTTCCTCTTGGCACTCTACACAAATAAAAGTATTTTTCTTATCTTGACTCATACTAGACTCCTATGTTTGTAGTGATAACTCCCACTATAAATGCGTTTATTACCTTTAACCAATTAAGTTTCTTAAGTGTATCGTATATCTTAGACTCTACATCTTTTGATTCTATATCTATATCAATATTCTCATTACTTAATGTCTCCATTTGTTCTATTAAGAACTCTAAGTATTCCTTGTAGGAGCTATTAACTAGAAAAGGATTTTTTCTAGCTTTTTCATACAGCTTCTCAATTACATACTTCTTTGATTTAAGTTTTACAGGGTCTGGAAAACCTACTAGTATAACTTTCTTATTTTTTATCACAAGTATTAACTCCTTCTGTATATTCACAATTAAAGCACACATTTCTATTATATCCATCCATCCATACTTCAGCCTGTGGTACATACTCATAACAATAGTCGCACTTTAAAGTTCTACCAGCATTGCTATTTAGATACTTAGTAGCTGGAGAAGTGTAATACTTAGTGCCTCCCCAATTATAGTACGAAGTATATAAGTAGTCATCTTGGCTAATAGTCTCAAACCCTACAGTATCATGATTAGTTCTACCATCAAAGCTATCAGTATCATATGTAAATATATAATCTTCTGGTACATTACTTATTGGTAGTCTCAAACCTGCTCTAATCATAGCCTCTTCCATAATGCTTCTAGTAGAAGCCCAGAATAGAACTCTAGCCTTCTTCCAATACGACACTACCATAGGTCTACCACTTTCTCTAGCTAGGTGTACTTTCTTATTACTATCTTTTACCCAAGTAATAGCAAAGTCTCCATTTATATCTTCAAAGGCTTTACTCATCTCATTTCTATTAAGTGATTGAAATAGAACTTGGGAGTCTACATCTGGAGATGGCTTACCCATAGAACTAGCTACATAATTGTAGTTATGTATTATACCATTATGTACACCTGTAACATCACCTATGTTAAAAGGGTGAGCGTTCTCTAGTTTTACATCTCCTGTTGTTGCTAGTCTAACATGCCCCATAGCGATAGTAGTTTTTCTATCTACTTTATCAAGTATGATAGACCAATCTTTACTATCCACTAACTCAGATGAATCCATAAGAGTCTTATATGTATATCTAGCTTTGGGATTTATTATAGAAAATCCCGTACTATCAGTACCTCTTATAGAAGATTCGTCTGTAAGCTCAGTTAGTAATCTCTTAAGAATTTCTAGCTGATTGTCATTCTGCTTTTCGCTAGTCTTAGCGAAACCGAATATTCCACACATTGTTCTCTCCTTTATTTTCTGTTATTAACAATATTTATCTATTCGTTTTTCTATATACTCAACACCATTTATACCTGTTACATATCTAAGTATATCAATAGATTGAGTCTTGTTAGAAATTATCTTATTGTAAAGACTATTGTCTCTACTTAATTCTTTAGATTTAGACATTATTTTATTAAGAAATAGTATCCAATCTTTTATAGGTTTAGATTTTACGCTACCTTCATGATATCTAAATTCTATTGAACCATGATAGAGCCTAGCGTGTATATTAGTACCTATATATCTAGCCGCATTATACTTACTATCATCTATGTAAGTATTTTCCATACCATAATAGCTATTTAATAGAACAGGTAAATTGTCTATATTGGCTATGTCTTTAGTACTCATAGTTATAGGTTTAGCATACTGAGTACTTCTTCTATCTTCTGGTATGCTCTCATATATTAAGTCTTGTATTCTAGACATTATTAGTAGAACTGATTTTATCTCTTTAAATCCAAAGTCTATAGCGTTCATATGTATATGTACTCCACAACTCTCATCTACCTCATTCCATTCATTAGTATTAGCAGATTCTAATGACATTAGAGCGTTATCTACTTGTTCTCCTATTATTGGTCTAGCAGTTCTAAATTCTACACCATTTTGATTTAGAGAACCATCTTCTACAACTTCAAAGTGTTTAGGTATTTCAGCACTATCTACATAATTATCTACACTATCGTATTCTGTTATAACCTCGCTTTCTATACCAACAAATCTATTAAACTCACTCTTACCTGCGAACTTATCTGGTAAACTTCTAAACCTGTATGGAGTACCTAGTACACCTGTAAGTCTCATATCTGTACAACTATAACATAGACTAGAATGATTTACTCTTGTAAATTTACTATCTTTATTTCTCATCCATCTATCTCTATATCTTCTCTTTTCGCTTGAAGTAGATAACCCTCTAATCTTCTCTAGGTCTATGTATTCTATCTCTTTACATCTATCACAAGACCTAAAGAATGAATTAATACATGGTTCACAACTTTTATAGATATCATTAGATAAGTATAAATCTGTTATAGAACCCATAGCTCTAGCTTCTACTAATTCCATTACAGGAAAACTATCTAGACATATATCGCATGGTATTTTTGTATTACTATAACACCAATTGCAATAGTATTCTACTGTATCTTCAAACTTCTTACGCCTGTAAACTCCACCTATATTATTACAAGAGTAACAACTTTCATAGATTACAGGGTTCTGCTCCTCTAATGTACACTTGTGTATAGCCCCTCTAATGTATTTATTTAGATAGAATCTATTATTATTTTTTATTCTACAGTCAAACTTATCTACAAATGTTCCTTCTTTTAACTTTTCATATAGTGGTAGAATGTGTCGAGTTGATTCTGTTAATTCGTGGAATCCTCTATGACAATTGTTGTCTCTAACCATATGTTTTTCTACTGATTCTTTTCTGTAATAGTTTATTAAGAATCCTCCATATGCTACACTATGTGTATATTCTACTGTATGCAACTCTCTACTACAATATAATAGGTCAGTTGGTCTACATACTAAGTACTTAGAATATGACCTATCTAGCTCATTAATTAATCTTACTAGGACTACTAGTCTATTATCCTTATTGGCTGAATTGTCTTTTAATACATCTACTATTCTAACCATTCTACTATCTACATCTCTAAACAACTCACTATCTATAGCCTTACTTTGTCTATTGCTATGTAATGTTCTAATATTAATTCCTCTAAAGGATTTATAATTAGTGAATCTTGCATATCTAGTATTAATTAATAGAGCTTCATTTGAATAGAACATCTCTTATCTCCTTTATTGCTTGTACTATATAATCTTTATATAGATAAACAATGCTACTAGAGAAAATGGTCAATAGACTAATATGACCTTCTCCACAAGAGCCAAGTAGATGATGAATTATCTCTTTCATACTATCTCCTATCCTGCTGTTATTGTTTACTTTACTAGACAACCCAGTAATACTCCATGTTAGTAGACTCACTCCATTGTTTACCAAAGAGTTCTCTACTCTTGTTAGAGTAATACTTGAAGTCCTTTCTAAGTAGGTTACTTCTATGTGAAGCGTGTACTCTATTATCGCCCAACCAAGAGGGCATCTTTATAGAATCTGGTAAACCTATAAGTTCCATAGTATTATTGTAACCTCTAAGTATCCACTCTTCTATCATTTTGTTTTTGTAGAGTAGTAATGCTTCTTCGTATCCTTCCCACATTAGAACGGCTGGATGTCTACGCCAACCCTTGTATTTTTTGCCTTGTAGAGTTGGATTATCTACTAATACATTGTAGATTTGCAAGGCTTCTACTCTCTGCTTACCTAGTCTTCGATAGTCTAGTATTTGTGCAGATAGAATAAAATCTTTATCTGGTAAAAATGTTTGCATCTATTATCCTTATCTATTATTAAAAATTTCCTTCTGCTACTTGTAGACAGGTTAAACCTTCTTCTCTCCACATATCTACTACTTGTTTTCTATCATCTACTACAAATAGTATATGTTCTTTTAGATAGAACTTGTTTAACCAACCTCTTTTTAACTCACTATCTTTTAAGTATATATTCTCTTCGTCTCTCATCATTAGATGGTGATAATCTACTTCATTGTCGTATAGCCATTTTTCTGTAGCTTCTCTAGTTCTATCAGAGCGACCAGATAGAATATGTATTACATAGCCAGATTTATATAGAGAACGATTTAGCTCTATTACATCTGGATTAGGTTTATCATATTCTATAAACTCTGGATTGTAGAACTTTTTCCAATCTAGCTTACCACCTTCAATAGAACAATGTTTTATTCTATCTTGGATATTTGCTAGAGTTCCATCTAAGTCGAATATAACTATATCTTTCTTAGTTCCAAACATCTATTATGTCTCCTTATAGATATGTTTTTAATACTACGATTATTATATAGAAGTATGCTACTAGAAATAGGTGGTGTTCAAATCCCTCTACTACTTCTAGTGCATACTCTACTATATCTATTACTATGCTCTCTAGCTTAGACATCTACTAGCTTACTCTCTACTTTATCTGCATAGATTTTAGCATCTACTAGATTTCTAGCTCTAAACTTAGTACCATCTACTAACTTATAGGTACTATAATTAGAGAACTGTTTTTTTCTCTTGCCTTTAGGCATCTACTACCTCCTTATCTATTAGAGCCTAGAGAGAGAATCGAACTCTCTATATATACCATACTAGGCTATTTAGAGTCTCCAACCTCTGATTTCTATTATGAAATACTAAGAGAGGAAACTCTGTAGAAACCATAGTCTCTACTTATTATATTTACTATTTGTGATATGTTCTATTACCCTTTCATCTATATTACCTCTCTTTCTATTGGTATCTTTCTTGTTTTTTCTAGTACATCTTCAAATTTACTAGATAAAATTTTTGCATCTATATCATTATCTCTATCCCACTTTCTACTAAATTTTACTATACAAATTCTTAATGATTTTTTAATTAAAGATAAATCTTTTCTATTAAGTTTCATTCTCTATTAAAATCCTTTCTACCAAGTCTTTTCTTCTCTTAATATCGGTCTTAGAACTCTTGGTGTTATATTAGACCTAGTCTTTCTACTATGGTACTTGTTATCTACCACCATTCTTCTACGAGTATTAGCCATTCTCTTAGCTTGTCTCTCTAACATTTCTTGTTCTTCTTGTTGTTCTAGTACATTTGCAAGAGTTAGTTTCTTGTAGCTAGTGCGACTATCTAGGTCGTTTACATTTACTATTATTCTTTTACTATAAGCATTCTTTCTAATAATCTCTATTACTTGCCAAATACCTAGTAAACTACTACTAACATCATTAATATTAGTATTGGTATTTTCTACTGTATTGATTATCTGTAAAGAATAGCATCTACTACCTATAGCCTTAGAAATATTAATATCTATTACACCTGTACTACTAAATCTATGTACATCTATCGGCGTAGGCGATTCAATATCTACTATAAGATTGTTTCTATTCATTTTATACCTACTATTTAGTTTCTACTATTTAAACATCTACAAAATTCGCATCTACTATATGTATCTACTAGATACGAAGTTAATAGATAAGTTTATACTAACGAGGCGAATATTTCTACTCGCCCCGTTTCTATTATTACCGTTCTACTTAGCCACATTCACAGACATTTTCGAAACTCTAGGGAATCCGTTTATCTCCATACACTCATTTACCTCTTTTTTCCTCATAGTTTCGAATCTTTCTAACATATCGCATATTTCGTTAAATTCAGGGAAGTTAGAACGAAGTACATCTATCTTGCCTCTTGTTGCACTTGATACAGTACCCGCCTTGATTCCATCCGCCACTATTTCTTCTACCTTTACTGTATCTAATCCAGAAGCGATTAAAGTTGCTCTAAGTTGCTTTTGTACTAATTTTGCCATTTTAGTTTCCTTTCTATTATAACGCTTTTTACACTCATTCGACCTATTAACACCATTAGTAGAATGTGAATTTCTACTATTATGAGCGTTTTGAGCGTTTTGTTTATTTTGTTGTATTTTCACGCCATAGAATACAAATAAAATAGGTGAAAAAAAACCTTGATTATTAACTATTTTTGTTTATGAGAATGAATCTCAATAAACGATTTTACTTGCTTTTGTCGTTATTTATTCGTATAGGGATTTATTGAGACTTAATCTCAATAAGGATAGTGTTATTGATAATGAGACCTAATCTCATTTAGGTATCTGGGAGTCTTGTTGCTAATGAGACGCAGTATCAATAAGGATATTTAAATGCTAATGAGACTCAATCTCAATTCCACTTTTCGAACGGGAATTCGAAATTTCAAACGGGAATAGACGGGGGGGCATAAGCGCAAGAAAGGCTGACACACATTATTTGGCTATTTTTTAAGAATAGGTGTTTATATTGCCTGTAAAATCCTGTATATCTATTATTTCTAGCTTATCTGCACTTTTTAGTCTAGAAAGTATTTCTGCTATTTCGCCTATAGTTTTACTAGATGGCTCTAATATGTCTATTATTTTTAAATTTCGTGCTATTTCTATAGCTTTGTTAATATTATCGTGGCTATTCTCTCCATCGTAAGCATTAGCTAAGGCTTTGTCAAGTCTTGTTTTCACTTCTTTCCCTCTTTTTCTTTGTTATATGTGTGGTAGATATTGTATACAGTGTCGCATTCATCGTTAGAGCAAGACAAATTAGTTACTATTAACTCTGTTCCGTCTTCTCGGTCATCATCTAAGTCTCCACCCCATACTAAATCTTCATTACAATGCCAACATTCCATTTTCTCAACCTTTTTGTTAATTAAATTTACTAGTGATTAAGGTATTGAAACAAGTATTTTTAAAATATATTGTAAATTATATTTGAGGTAAGGGTGTTTAGTAGGCTAGAATAGTTTTATTTGGCGATATTTTGCTGTTTAACGGCTTCAAAGTAGAAATAACGAGTATACTATCGAATGTTTAGCTTTTCAGCTAATTTTGAGGGAATTTGAGGCTTATTAGTTCTTACCCTATAATATAGAAAGTCTAATATCTCATGTTCTGCTTCATTTCCACGAACTCCTGCCACCATAGTGACCTTCTCTACCTCATATCCTTGACTAGTTGTATTTTCTACTTGTTCCCACTTTGCGTCTTGGAACATCTTGTTTATATCTAGGTCTTCCTGTTGTAGTATTATCAAGGTTACTACCAAAAATCTTTTCATAGTTGTCTTGATACCTTCTAATATCTGATGTTCTATCTTTATCTCCCTTACCATTCATATCTTTTCTTTCTTTTTATATTACGTTAGTAATATATTTCTTTCTTTTACTAAGTATACTAAGTAACTTTTGGCTTAAAGCCCATTCAATTTACTAATAAAAAACAAATAATGCAAGTACTTTATAAAAAAAGATAAAATAAAATAATACTTGCGACATATATGTTTATGTTTATAAATTAGTTACGAGAATATGACCAAGATATTAAACATTGCTAGACAACATTGTGCTAATTGGAATGCAGGTAAATGCGTAGGATGTGTTTTCAATCGTAAGCATAATAAACTTTTTGTATCACTTGATTCTAAATTAAGTGGTAAACCCTGTGTGGTTGAGAAAGGATGCGATTATTTTGAATATGTGGTTATTCCGGGAATAGCTGATGAGAAAGTAAAGAAGTCAGCTATGCTAACAAGAAAAACATAGGAGAAGAAATGAAAATAGGTGGACATAATTATAAAATTAACTTTGTTGATGAGATGAAAGTTGAGGGTGGCAGTATAATGGGCGTTCATAATTGTAGAGATTGTACCATTAGCATAGATAAAGAATTAACACAATCCAGAAAGAAAGAAACATTAATACATGAAATACTTCATGCTGTTTTAACAAATGCAGGATTCCAAGAACAAGACGAACATTATATAGATACCATTGCAAATGGTTTGTTTCAGTTAGGAGTTGGAGACTTTCTTTGGAAGAAGGAAGGATTGCAGTAATGATAACATCAATATTAAAAAAGATTTACTTCTTTATAGAATCCTTGGTTGTAATTTGTCTAGTAATGGTGCTTAAGGGGGTAGTTAAGTGAAAAGAGCAATAATTACCCCTGACAAGCACTTTCCTTATGAGGACAAGAAAGCCATTAAGGTTTTATGTAAAGCTATTGAACTTGTAAAGCCACAGATATATGTAGATTTAGGCGATACAGGTGAGTGGGAGTCAGTATCCCACTGGCAATGGAAAAAGAAAAAGAGACCACCTCTTGAATATCAGCTACCATTTGTACATAAAGAGATAGAAGCTGTTAATAAAGGGATGGATGTAATAGATGCTTCTTTGGATAAAGCTAAAACCAAGGAGCGTCATTTCTGTGAGGGTAATCATGAAGACTGGCTTAATAGGTTTGTTGAAGAAAATCCATACTTGGCTGAAACAATGCTCGTCAAAAATGCATTGCGTCTTAAAGAGCGTGGATACAAGTATCATAGAATCGGTAAAATGCTCAAGATTGGTAAAATTAATTTCTATCACGGTCATCATTTTGCAGGAGTTAACCACACTCGTAATCATCTCCTTAGGCTCGGTGGTAATGTTATGTATGGTCATCATCATGATATTCAGCAAAGCTCTATTACACACATTGACGGGGTTAAGTCAGCGTGGTCAATAGGCTGTTTGAAAGATATGAGAGCTGAGGCTAATGAATGGTTAGGAAATAGACAGCATAATTGGCAACATGCTTTTGCTATTGTAGACTTTCATAAGAATGGAAACTTTAATGTTACAGTGCATCAGATAGTTAATGGTGTTAGTACGGTAGATGGAAAGGTTTTAGATTACAAGTGAAAACTAGAACTATAAGTAAAAAAGAACATATACTCTTTGATAACGAAGAAGAGTTTAATAAGTATATGCCCAATACTCCTATAATAACTGATTGGAGAAAAGGTAATGAAGGTGATTGGGTATTGTGCGATGATGGTCAAATATGTCAAGTTCTTAAAAGAGGAGAGATGAAAAATGGAGTCGGGAATATTTATAATAGCTATATCAGAACGGTTATTGGTTCATTTGTTTGTAGAAGAGGAAGTGCTAGCATGGAGGGCGACATGCGAAAGAATATATACTCGTTTGGGGCTCATGATAAAACACCTTATCAGACAGTAAAGCAAAGGAAAAAGCCTACAAGGAAAGAATTTTTATTTGCTAAGTATGTAGCTAAGGGAGATGAGGTTCTAGATGCATTCATGAAAGCATACCCTGCAAGAAGTAAACAATATGCAAAGCGTGAATCTAATTTATTAATGAGCACAAAAAGGATACAAGGTTTGATTAGAGAAGAAATAGAAAAGGTTATGAATGAGGCTGAGATAACGCCTCTTTATATACTTGAAAAAATGAAAGATATAATTGAGTCTACCACATCTAGAGATAGTGATAAGGTTTCTTTGTTAAAAGAATTAGTTGCTATTGCTGGTATGAGAGACACAGAAAAGAAGTCAGAGTCTGTAACTTTATTTCAGGGTTTTTCTCCTGAGCAACTCGAGGCTATAGGTGGTAATAACACAAAAAAACTAGCAAGTGCTAAAAGGGAAATAGAAAGCTGATGAATTTATACGAAATAGTTGTTGAAGTTCTAGAGCATGCTGATGGTGAAAATGTTGGTATTGATGATGAAATATCAAGAGAAAGCATAGCTACTGAAGTATATGAACTATTCTATGAAAATCAAGTAAATTCTCCATATGCCGATAATGGTTATATAAAAAACCTAGAAGAATATTGGCATTTTAGAGAAGATTTTGATGAGAACGAATAAGCTGGCAGTATACGGAACTCTTAGGGATGGTAAGCGAGATACTTGGAAAGTTGATGGCTACTCATTAGTGTTCCCGGGTCACAGAAGATTTCCTGCCGCATTGCCAGATATGGAGCAAACTGACTTGATTGTGGAAGTAATGGATATTGACGATTATGATTTGAAAAGTTATGATAGGTATGAAGGTATATCTTCTGGTCTTTATGAAAGAAGAATAGTAAACGCATACAATAATGATGAAGAAGTAGAGGCTTGGATGTATACTATAGGCTCTGCGTTAATGCAGGGTAGTGGTGTATTTGAAATGGTTCCCAAAAAGGATTGGATGTCGAAAGAATGTCTAAAGCTCCGAACATAAATAAAAACAATGTATCTGAAAAAGAACGTGTCCTAGAGTTAGCTAGGAGAGATATAATAGCATTTGGTCAGCTATTTCTTCCAGAAGACTTTATGAAGTCTACTCCTGCCGCATATCACTATGAACTAAATGACCTTCTTTTAGATAACACTAAAAAAAGAAATTGTATCATACTTCCTCGTGGTCATAGTAAATCAACACTTGCAAAGACAGCACTATTATATCACTTATACTTTAATCCAGAGGGTAAAAAAGAATTTATAGCTTGGGTAGCAGAAGAGCAATCTCAGGCTATTGACCATATAAAATATATACAAAACCATATAGAAGTAAACCCTGCTTTAAATTATTATTTTGGTGATATTCGTGGAACAAAATGGACAGAGAAAGAGTTTACAACTAGTAAGGGAGATAGGGTAATAGCTAAAGGCACATCACAAAGGCTTCGTGGTAGGTCTCAACTAGGGTTAAGATATACAAAAATAATACTAGATGACTTTGAATCTGAATTAAATACAAAGACTCCAGATAGAAGAAGAGAGATAAAAGAATGGGTTATGTCTACTGTAGAGCCTGCACTTGAAAACTCTGCTGAAAACGAGGGTTCTATATGGTTAATAGGTACTATTGTTCATTATGATTCTTTTCTACAAAGTATATACGATGGTTATTTAGAAGCAATTAGAGATAAAAGAAAATATGCTTGGGATGTTAT
>TARA_R100000654_G_scaffold33700_5_pt1 | contig 16509 bp, 36 predicted proteins | sample TARA_R100000654 | Tara Oceans TARA_R100000654 (sample SAMEA2622473) | marine metagenome | biome: marine biome (ENVO:00000447); feature: surface water layer (ENVO:00002042); material: "saline water (ENVO:00002010), including plankton (ENVO:xxxxxxxx)" | depth 5 m
TGATTGGCTTCAGAATGAGTATGAGTTTACTCAAGAAGAAGTTGATGAGTTACAGGCAGACAGAAAGCGACAAGTCAGACGAGAAACTTCTCAGAAGACTTTTAACAGAAGAGATGCCTAAAGAAGATGCAAAGAAGATAATCAGTCATGTTTTCAGCGATTTAATCAAATGGACATATGATGATGCTTTTTTTCACCTTACTGAAATTTTTAACTTTACTGATGAGGAATCAGATCAACTTATAAAAGAGTATGACATTTTGTCCTCCTCCACCAAAGAAGTTATTATGCACACCCCACCAAGCTTTGAAGCTACAGCTGCAAGAGATCTAGATGATTACAAATCTAATCTATGGCAAGCCAGAAAAATACTGGTAAATGCTAAGAAATTAATCTCAGCAACTGCTCTTACCAGAAGAGATTATCCTAGTCAGATAGCCTTCGAGGATGCAGTAGTCAGAAGAGCTGAACTACAAGCAAATTTTCTCAATATAACTAAATATATTGATGATCACTTAGCATTTGTAAAAAATCACACACAGCCTGGAAAATGAAATTAAAAGAACTTTTACCAGAAAATGTATTTGAATTAAAAGAAGATTCATTACCAGACACCACAGATGCAGATCCTTGGGGAAAGGTAATGGTATTTAGAAAAGATGTAGGTTGGACAGTTATTTATTTAGAGTCTGTTCAGCAATTTTATAAACATCTTAATCACACACATTGGACTTATACACCAGAGATTCCCCATGAATAAAAAAGAATACTCTTATGTAGTTATTTCTATTTCAGATAACTTACAGGAGATACAAGGAGTTTATCGTTCTACTGAGGCAGCATGTCTTGGAGCTAGGTATGCGTTGGCTACTTTATTTCCGAAACATGGAGATGAAGTAAAGATCATAAGATGTGAAATTATCTCTACAGAGGAAGCTTTATCCAAAGTAGAAAAAGTAGAACCTAATCCTAATCCAGACATTTTTGATAAATGCGAGGATGGTTTCTGCCCCATGCCCACACAATTAACACAAGAGGTATCATGACTAAAAGATCAACTAATGAAGAAAAACAATTACGAATAGAAAGAGCTGCTGATTTACTTGCAGAAGGTAATCAACCAAAGTTTGTAGTAAAAATGCTTGCCTCTGAATTTAACGTATCTCTTCAGATGGCTAGAGACTATGTGAGAGAAGGTAAAGAAGTAATGATTAATGATATTAATCCTAAAGATCGTGCCTTTATGTTTGCACAGGCATATAACAGTGTCTTACAAGACAGATTAGATGCAAGGGAAGCAAACAATCTTAATGTTCAATCTGGATCAACTAAGAGTTTAATTAAACTTGTAACATCAGTAACCACATTAGATCAGGTAGGATCTTGGGATAGTGCAAAAGAAGCAGAAGATAATTATTTATTCAAAAATTTCTCAGAAGTTAAAAACAAAAAAGTTAGGCATAGTGATTTAGATGCACTAGATAGTTTAACTGACAACACTGAAATTCCTTTTTAACTATGACAACTGCACAAGAATTTAGAAATCAAGCTGCTTTAACTCATCACGCTAGTAGAATAGCTGATGCTCTTGAAAGAATAGCAACTGTATTAGAGAGTAATGTCAATGTAAATATTGACCATGCTCATATTGATCAGATAGATCATAACCACGTTGAGGGAAAGATACATACTCACGAAGACAAGTGGTAACTACTGGGGCGGAGGATGCCAAATTCATCGTTCTTCATACTGCTTTGATTGAACAGAAGAAACTGCTCGGTCTATGTGGTTTCCCGACCATCTGTCAATCATGAGATTTAGGTTCCCATCGAGGAGTAATAGTGGCACCAAGGGTTGAGAACTCCCATTCATGACTATTGCTAAGTATGATCTCGTAAGACCCCAAACAACTTTAATCCTTACACTTTTTAAACATGGACACATTTAAGTACAACATCAATGAAAGAGTTAAAGAAAGAAACTCTAATCGTATTCATGGCGGATATGTAAATCATTATGGTAAACATGAACTAATAAAAACTAGACGAGGTGTTGTTAAAGGTAGAAATATTAAAAAAAATAGTGTGGGAGCTAAAGTTACTTATTATCAAGTTCAATGGGATAATCAATCAAGACTTACAGAAATCCAGGCACACAGAATAGAACGTGAGGAAGCTAAGTGAGAAAAAGAATTTCTTATGTAATCTGCCCTAAATGTGAAGTTTATACATTTCAAAAAATATTATTTACAAGAGTGCATGAAGATCACAGAATCTTAAGAAAAAGATGTTGTGAAAGTTGCAACCATAAATGGAATACTATTCAACAACCAGAACAAACAGTAGATGATATTACTGAGAGAAGTTTTTTAGGAGGGGGGTATGAATCCTATAATTAAAAATTAAAATAAAAATAATGTTAATAGTTCTTGGAATACTTCTGACTCTAGGTTTGATAGGGATTGTTGTATTAATGAAGATATACAACCCACATTAATTTACTTTCGTTTTTGCCGTTTTACTTTCGTTTTTAAGGGAGGGGTGTAAGAACCGTACCAGTTAACTAAGCATATAATTTTTATATTCGGTTAACCGTATGAAACTAGAAGAAGCTTGTCATTCATTAAAACTTGAATGTGCGTTGAGAGATCTTGGCTTTGTTGATGTGGGTTGGAGATGTGTGGCTCATGCAGGCATTTTCTTTGTACAACCTATAGGATTACCAGATGATCCAGAAGGAGATCTTTTAGGATTCTGTTTATCAATTCCTGCTACAAAAAATCATAAGATTGTAAGAGTTATATCAACAGCTAAGAAAGCATTGGATTTTGCTATAGGTTGATTATCTAACATCTTTAAATGAATGTCTTCTTATAATATCTCGACCTTGATTTACTAAATCATCAGCAGCTAATAAATCTCCACTGTCTATTACATCTCCATATAAACCTTGGAATATGTTTGCCTCTTCTATGTTACCTACGGCTTTCATTCCATTTACAATATTGGCTACTTTGTGTTCTAAAAAATGTTCTGCTTGGGCTCCAGGGGTATAGTTGCGTAATTCTTCATCTTTTAAATTCATGTTTTTAGTATGTTCGTGTAAATTATTTGCATGATTATATTTTTCTGTGTGTCCATAATCAATAAACTGTAATTTATTTGTGGACGGATCATATACAGTATGATCTTGTCTTGGGTCTTTGTATCTATCTGTGCCTAAATCAGTGTGTACAATTCCTCTATCAGCTAATTGTAATTGAGCTTTTGATACAGCTAATCTATACTTTTGATTTTCTTTTTTTAATTCTTCAGAATTTTCATTATTATTTAAATTTTTTACATAATTTTGTAATACAACATCTTTACCTCCTAATTGGCCAAGAGTATTTATTCTGTCCATTTCAGTAACTTGATGTCTTGGATCTACTGTTCCATATCTATTATCAAATGAGCGAAGTATCTCCATAGGTACTTCATGTTTATAAGGAAGATTAGTGACAGAGTGAATTCTTGGGGCAACTCCCATTTCAACTGCTTCTAATTGTCGCTGTATTTCATTATCACCAAATTGTTGTCTATTTATCGTGTCTTGTCTTTGTACTTTTAAAATTCTTTGTGGATCTCCAGGTTTTTCAAAGACAGCTCCATATGCTCCCTCTCCCATAGGTTTATATTTGTCATACATATCAACAAAACCTTTACCATATAAAGCAGTAAGTGCTTCATCTCTCATAGGTTTATATTCTTTTTCATTGTCTGGTAAGAAAAAGTCTATACCAGTATTCTTGGCATTATGAATTCGAGCTAAGTAACTACCAACAATATCCCTCTCGCCTGCTTTTCTACCCATCACTCGTGACATTTTATAAATGCCAGATTCTGGATTCATATATTTTCTAAAAAATTCTTCTTCGTTCACACTTGCATTAGAATATTACTATATATTTTAAGTTAACTAAATGAACGAAATAACTATTTTTATCTATTTATTGTTCTTTGCTGGAGTCTCAGGTGCTACCTTTGCTTTTACTTGGAGAATGATGACATTAACTTTAGATGACTTTACTAAGGTTAGAAAGATACATCCAGAGTTAGAAGATGTAAAACCTGGAGAAGAATTACTTGTTTTTAAGGTCGAAGAAGAGGCAGATTAAAATACTAAAATGGCAAGTAAAGTAATTAAAGACAATGATGGAGTAGCAATTGTAGAAGGCACTCCAGAGGCAAGTCTAATAAAAGACTCCAAAAAATTTTTTAATGCACCATTACCAGAAAGAAAAGCTGGAGATAAAATAGTAGAAGCCGGCCTAGCTCAAGCACCTCAAGACCAAGCAAGTTTTAAATTAGTATCTAGAGATTTGTCAGCCGGTAGTGGTTCAGGTCTAGATCGGAGAATCATAAATACTAGAAAGCCTACAGCTGAAGACTTAAAACAAATGAATAATCCGCCAACTAGTGATCCCGTGCCAGTATTAGAGACTTTGAGAGAAGGATCTAAGTTTGCAGAGCCTGCTATGGAATCAAATGTAAAAGAAAAGACTCCACAAGAAACAGAACCAAGAAGAAAAGAAGCTGTAAATAAAAGTAGAGAATTTAAAAGAGCAAGATTTATAGAAAGATCTGCTGGAGAACAAGCAGCTACTCAAGGTAGTTTTATATCAACTCTAAACAATTAGGAATAAATGAAGACAAAGAAGAAAAAGGTGTTTTAATATAGTAAACACCTATTGTATGAATTTACATACTGTATTTTTTATGAAAATTAAAGAAAAAACAGATTTAAAAAAACATCACGCAAATGTTTTAAAAAAACTGGATGGATTATTAAAAACTATAGATGGGTTAAGAGAAGACCCTATATTTATAGATACTATTCATGGAGAACAAGAGTTAAGTCTTGACCAGACAATAGAACTATTTAATGGAATTAGATCTCATTTCGTGGCTCCAAATAGTCCACAAGCAAAAGAACCTGGTTTCGAAACTAACTCTTTTGATGTATCATAAGTAAACACTTTACATTTTTATTATGTACAACCAAGGACTTAATCGTAGACATCAACCTTTTGTTGATAATCATACTAACCATCACACAAGACTTAGGTATGAAGTTTACAATTCTATGGCAAACGCAGATTATCAATATGGGGCAATAGCATCTCAGTTTTTATCTACAAATTATGATGACTTCTTTGTAGAATATTAAATTTTATAACAGACCTTTTCAAAAACCCTTACCATTGCTACGTTGAAGTTCCAGACCTCAGTAACAGCAATGGTTTTCTTATGCACAAATGCTTGTACGATGCAAGTATATCTACTACATAATAAATTACGCAGATAAAAAATAAACAAATGGAAGACAGTGCAAACAACAAAAAACAACTTGCATGGGCAGTGCTATCAAAGTCCACTGGTGGTGGTTTAAGTCAAGTTATTAAAGTTACTAATTGTGTAGAAGCAGATGAGACAGTAGCCGATCAGCCAGATTTATTTTATAAGTCAGGACCTTTCTATATAAGTTGAAATTCTCATAAAATTCGCTACCGTTGCATAAGATAGTTAACAACTTAATGAACCCTAAAATAACTGCTTACTACGTTTTTATTCATGACCATAGGATAGGCCCTCATGCTCCACAATTTGATAACATGGATGACGCAGAGAATTTTGCTAATTCTATGAGGGCTATAACAGAATGCGTAGTGAGTGAACCAGTACCAATGGTTATGACAGAAGAAGTCAAAACTAAACTTAATACTGGTGATTAATAATTTTTATGCTAAGGTGGCTTTAGGACTTTTAAAATGTAATGGCAGTTGTAGTGAGCGTTTCCGTACCAGATGATTTAAATGCTAAATGGAAACAATCTGACCTTAAAATAAGTCCATCACAGATATTTCAAATTGCCTTAGAAACACAGCTTGATGGGAAAAATAAACATCTTCAGCATTGGAGCTCCAGAGCATTAGCAGCTGAGAAAAAATTAAAACTATTTAAACAAGTATTAGATGCAAATGAATTAGATATCAAAAAGTTTTCTTACTTTGAAAATACATAAATAGAGTTACAATATAATTAATATCTTGATAACGATATGAAAGTTGTGATTACTCCTTCTTTCCCACGAGAGTTAGACTCTTCGGAAATGCTTATAGTGCGAGATATATTTGATGATTTAAAAGAAGAGAGCTTAATTTCTGCATCAATGAATATTTCTGAATTTAAAGAGCTTTGTTTTCAAAGAGGGTTAAATGATTATAGAAAAGATTTAAGTATGACCAATTGTTAGGTACAGATAGAATATAAAGATTAGTAAGTAAGTTTGGGGAAAAAATGGTTAAAGGTGATTTCTTTAGTCCTATTGGATCAAGTTTCAATGGTAACAGTTTTAACACAAACGACGATACTGAAATAGCTGGATTTTTTAGTAGAAAAAAAGAAATACCAAGTAAAAAATTTAAAGGAATAAAAGGAATAACGGCAGAAAAGGATGCTATAAACTCACAGACCTATAGAGATATGGGTGATGAGAGTATGGCAGATACTTTTAGAGAAAAATATAATATTGATCCAAGAGATTATTTAAATTTACAGAGTAAAAAATTAACGACACCTTCAGGTATTGATGAGGGTAAAATTGCAAGTGCTACTTCAGATCTGGATGGGCTTCTTGCTTCTCAACAAGACTATCAATTTGATAGGGTTTATGATACAGAAAAGACTTTTGATGTCTATAAGTCTCCAGAATTTAATCAGTATCTTAAAAAAGGTTATGGTTTTACTACGGAAGACAGAGAATTTAAAAGGTATCCCGGTCATATAAAACGGTTATTAAAAGATAGTTTTTTAGATGAAAGTCCTCAATATAGAAGAGATAATCTGATAAATAAAGCTCCTGAAGAAGGTAATATTCTTCAAAGAGTAGGAGATTTTTTAGGTAAAGCCTTTACAGGTCAACCAGTACAAGCAGGAACACTTACAGATAATCAAGATACCAATTTTGGAATTTCATTTACTCCTGATAAAGACGATACATCTGTAGGATTTGATCAAAAAATAACCTCAGATCCAAAAACAATGACCGCTGGTGAGATAGGTGAAGCATTAAGACCTAGTAATTTATTTAAATATAAAGACAAATTTGGCGTATTTGATGATCCAGGATCTCCACTAGATCGTCAAAGAGAAGAAAATAAGCAAAAATTACAGACAAGTTTTACTTCACCGATAGTAGGTAGACCTACCACAGTTGAAGAATTAGGGGCTGCGATGAGGGAGAGAGCACGATTAAGAAATGAAGCATTTAAAAGAGGAGAGTTTGAAGGATTAAAATCAGCAGACGTAGATAGAACAAAAATATCAGCAGAAGATCGTGCAAAAATGGCACAGGTTGATTCTTCATTAGGTAATGTACTAGCTCAATCATTCAACAGACTTACAAGTCCATTTGGAGGTCCTCAACTATCTCTAGAAACAGTAGGAGATAGGCAATTAAGACTAGCAACAAGTGAACTAAATAAACCAAGTTTTAAGCAAAGTGCTGAAGCTCGTCAGTCACTAGGCATTACTATTGACCAATTAAAAGCTAGAAACCTTCAACAAATACGTGCTAATGCCCTAGCTAGAAATCAAATATTTCAAGCAAAACAAGAAGACTTTAGAATAAAAAAAGCAGCTGATCGATTAGCACGAGATACAGGAGCATTAGATTCAAGTTTCGCTGGTGTCCGTAACAGAGGATTTAGGAGTGATCGCTCCTCAATATCAACAGGATCAATAGGTAGAAAACAACCTAAAGTAAAATCACCGATGGCTGCTGGTATGGGTGATGGGGCTGAGAGGGCAAGAGCTTTAGCAAAAGCAAGAAATGCGAAGAAAAAAGGTTTTGGAACAGGAACAACAAGTAATACGAGCTCAACAAGTAGTGCTAGTTCAACAGGTGATAGTTCTACACAATCAGGTATTAATACAAGTAGAAGTAGAAGAAGAGGTAGTAAAAAAAGTAGTGGTAAAAAAGGTGGTGGCGGAGGCGGCGGCGGAGGCGGCGGCGGTGGCGGCGGCACCGGTGGAGGCGGTGGATCTACTAGTGGCGGTGGATCTACTAGTGGCTCAGGTAAAAGTGGCGGTGGAATAAATCGGAGTAAATATAGAAGAAGAAGTAAAAGAGGTAAGAAGAAGTGCGATATAAGATGTAAAGTTAATATTTCATTACTTACAAGTATGAATTTAATGCGTGATGACTTAGCTGATGTAGCATACTTTGTAAAGGAATTACAAGAGATTAATTAATCTTTATCTCTTAGGAGGTTGGTATGAGTGGAGATGTAGGTTTACAAAATGAACCAATTATTTTTTATTGTGAGGAAATGACCGAAACAAAATTAATTCTTTTAAAACATAAAAAAATTAAGATCAAACTTTATAAAAAAGTTATGAAAAACATAGATAAATTAAAATAATTAAAGAATTAAAAAAAAATGCCTCATAAAATGGAAAAAGTTATGTCTGAATTTAAAGCAGGCAAACTTAAATCAGGGGGAGATAAGACAGTAAAGAAAAGAAAACAGGCAGTAGCTATAGGTCTTGCTATGGATTACAAAGCACACGGAAAAAAATCGAAAAAAACTTAACTTTTAGGCTAAATTATAATTTACAATACATCTAGCGGTGTTTTTACATTGTTGTGCTGTATGATATTGTCCTCCATCAAAAAGAACCACTCTTCCTTGTTTAGGTGTTACTTTTTGTTTAATAGTATATGTATCTGATTCAGTTCTTTCGTTATATATAACAGTATCACCATCACTAGAAACTACATAATACAAAACAACGGTATGTTCAAATCCTTCATCAAGATCTATATGAGGAGTATCATCTTCTTTACTTTGTAAATTTAAAGGGAATTGCATAAAAGACCTACCCTGTAATATTTTTGCCGTAGGCATATTTAAATAATGACAAGCATATTGAAGCATCGGTGTAAACAAATCATGAAAATCGCTAATAATATCACTTGAATTGTCGTCATTAAACTCTACATATACGTGCGAAAGTCCTGGACGACCTTGATTCCCATCTTCGTAAGCAGCAGTAACATCATCAATGTAGTACCAAGGAAAAAGATTATCTCCCATAAGATTATCTTTAATTTTTTCCTGATATTCAAGATCTATAAAATCATCAATAACTAAAATTTCACCTTTGCCAATCATGACATTCCTCTTTTATTCTTGACCATATATTATATATAGTATCTAAAAACTATTTATTTTTCCTCCTTAATGTAGCTTTATTTACAGCCTCCGATCTTTTTGTTTTAGATGTAAGAGTGCCTTTTGACACGTCAACAAATCTCGGTAAACTTTGTGTGACTTCTTCTTTTAATAACTCTGTATTAGGTCTTAGCATTTTTCTTCTTAGTTTTTATTTTTTGTTGCTCAATAAATTTACGATAAACAGAGGCAGCTCCTGTTTTACCAGCAACTTTTGCTCTCTGCTCCATAGCTATAGCAGCTTGAGTTTTATGAGCATGAGTTCTATTACTCTTTCTTATTTTCGCAACACTTAATGCAGCTGTTCTTTTGTCTTTAAATCCAAGACCTTTTATAGTTCCCTTCGGATTTTCATCTGTATAAAGGTCACTGTGTTTATCACTCTTTGCAGGTTGTCCTTTTTTTCTAGGTATGCGAGCAGCCATTACTTCATACTTTTAGCTGCCTTTTTACTAGCCATTTTCCTAGCTTTTCGAGCTTTATCTGTGTTCTTTACAAACTGTTTACCTTTTCTACTTTCTCTTTTCTTTTTATCGTCTGTTTTTTTTCTTTCTGCTTTTGACATAGCAGCCCATGCAGCCTCTGGTAAATAACGAGAGGTGCTTTTTTTACCTTTTTTTATAGCCTTATCTGCCATTTTTCTTATTCCTTTTATCTACGTTTTCCATAACCTTAAGAATCTTTTCAAGTCTCACAGCCTGATTTTTATGAGTTCTAGATGCTTTATGTAACTCACCTATAATTTTTTTTATTTTTGGAGTTTGATGCATAATTAACAGTCCTTGATAGGTCCTCCAAATAGCCAAGCATCACATGTTCTAGCACTGGCACATTTAAATTTAAACAACTGGCAATAACCTAAATCAGCTCTTTCTTGAACATCGTAGGGGTCAGCTGCTTTTGTTTCATTTATGCCTTCAATAATACAGTTAATTATTTTTTCTGTTTGATCAAATGCTGAACAATTTGCACATAAAGATGTCTTTACTGTTTCGACATTACTTTTCCATAGCTTTGCTTTCTTTTCCCAAAATCCTGGATCTGGATTAGCAGGGTTTAAAGGACCATAACCAAATTTTCTTATGGTGTAATTTCGGTTTTTAATGTTCTCATCAACATCTTTTGTAGCAGTTGGACAAGATTCACCAACCTTACTGGCTGTTTTGTTGAGAAGGATTACGACTTTAGTTTTCATTCTTATATTCTAATCTTTCTTCTTTTTCTCATACTCTTTTCTGGTCATCCATTTTTCTTTACCCCATCGTTTAAGATCCTTTTGTTTCTTACCCTTACCTCCTTTATAACCTCCTCCTTGAGCTTTATATTTTTGTGCTACTAACTGTGCTTTTCTAGCTGACCATTGACCTGGCTTACCACCTTTAGATCCAGCTTTGACCTGATTAAATATTCTTTTTCTCAGAGCAGGTTTAGTGTATTTTGAATCGTCTTGTGCCATTAAAATCTATTTTGAATTGGCTCTTTATTAAGAATAACAGGGGGAATACTATCAGAATAAGATCTTGAAACTTCTCTCATATAGTGAGGATTGTTCATCTCAAATTTAGGTTCATTCTTTCCTATATATGACACTACAAAATTACATTTATCTGACTTTTCTTTTTTTTGTGGTTGAAAAGGATCTGCTAATCCAGCTGTTACCATTGAATAATCATTATACATATTCGAATATTTCACAGGAAAACTTGGATAATATCCTAAAGAACCAGCAAATCTCATTATGACATCATAGATTTTGTAAATTTACTTAATAACTCACGCTCAGTATTTTTTGAACTCTTTTTATCATTTGGATCAAAAGGGATTACAGGTATTTCCATGAAGTTTGGTCTATTATCTACACCTTTGTCTCCATATTCTTGATTAAATTCTTCTTTAGTTCCCTGAAATTCTCCAGGCATTTTAAAGTTAAAAGGATTTATTTGATTTTTTGAACGTCTATCAAGCACATCCTTTATTACTTGATCTGCATTATCTCCTAAATTTTCTTTAGGCATCTTACCACTTAGGACCATATCAACTAAATCATCCATAGATGCATCTCCAAAAGGTACATCTCCCGCTGGTGCATCAGGATTTACATGATGAGCTAAGATTTTGTTGCTTATAAAATTATCTAAAAATTCCATTACCTACCCATTTCCTTCATGTTTTGTAGAAACTGAGCCACTCGTTGTAAAACACTTGTCTTTGTATTTTCCATTTGTTTTTGCCCTAATTGTTGATCACCTGGGCTACGCATAGATAGACTTCCAATTGAAGGATTATTAAAAGTTTGTCCATTCATTTTACGTAGGTTGTCTTCGTAAGACTGACTTGTAGTGCCTGGCATTGTTATTAATGATGTTTGTTCAATTCTACGCTAGATAATTACTTAAATCATTGTTATTATTTTTTCTCTCAGTCTCTATAAAATTCTTTAAAAAATTTAAAGTTTTATCTAACATGGCAACATTATCCATCCTAAGTTCCTCAGCAGCATCTCTTTTTCTTTTTTCAATCATATATTTTTCTTTCCCCTCATCGTAACTAACTCCGGGTCCAAAATCTAATAATTGCTTGTAAAAAATTCGTGAATCTGGATCCATGTTTCAAATATTTTTTTTAAATACTATTTATTTATTTTACTTTGTATACATAAAAAAAGACCCTAGGCACCACCCTAGGGTCGATTCACTTTACTTTGCACACACGCACATGGGAGAACCATGTACCTTTTATACACTAGCGGTTATAAACCCATCAAGTCAACCTATTGCAGGAGCAGATAGAGCAACTGATGTAGATTCAGCACAAGCTAGATCAAGAGGGAAATTGTGAGCATTTCTCTCATGCATAACTTCAAAACCTAAGTTAGCTCTGTTAAGAACGTCTGCCCATGTAGGAACGATCTTACCGTTTGTGTCCACGATAGATTGGTTGAAGTTAAAACCATTTAAGTTAAACGCCATTGTGCAGATACCCATTGAAGTTAGCCATACGCAAACTACAGGGAATACTGCTAAGAAGAAGTGAAGACTTCTGCTGTTGTTAAATGAAGCGTATTGGAAGATTAAACGACCGAAGTAACCATGAGCTGCAACGATGTTGTATGTTTCTTCTTCCTGTCCGAACTTGTAGCCATAGTTTTGTGACTCAAGACCGGTTGTTTCTCTGATTAGAGATGAAGTTACAAGTGATCCATGCATAGCAGAGAATAATGCTCCACCGAACATTCCAGCTACACCAGCCATGTGGAATGGGTGCATAAGAATGTTGTGCTCAGCTTGGAATACAAACATGAAGTTGAATGTACCAGAAATACCTAAAGGCATTCCGTCAGAGAAAGATCCCTGTCCAAATGGATAAACTAGAAAAACTGCGAAAGCTGCAGATACTGGTGCAGAGTATGCAACACAGATCCAAGGACGCATTCCTAATCTGTAACTAAGTTCCCACTGTCGTCCCATGTAAGCTGAGATACCGATGAGGAAGTGAAAGATGACCAATTGATATGGTCCGCCATTGTATAGCCACTCGTCAACTGTGAGGGCTTCCCATATTGGGTAGAAGTGGAGTCCGATTGCGTTTGAGCTTGGAACGACTGCTCCTGAGATGATGTTGTTTCCATATAAGAAAGAACCAGCTACTGGTTCACGTATTCCGTCTATATCTACAGGAGGAGCTGCTATGAACGCAATTATGAAGCATGTCGCAGCTGTAAGTAAACAGGGAATCATTAAAACACCAAACCAACCAACATAAAGTCTGTTGTCTGTTGATGTAACCCACTTACAGAAGGACTGCCAACCGCCTAACAACTCGGAATCATTCCGACGTTGTAGAACTGATGATGCCATAATAGTCCGTTGTATTGAATATAAAAAAAGCCATCCGAGATGACTTAACATAACTATACAGTATAGATGTCTTGAACTCATGACATAAAAAAGAGGGTCTAACCCCTCAGTTTTACAGTGTCAATCAACGATTACACAGATGATTTTTCGTCTTTATTCTTGTTTTCGTAATGATAAACAGAACCACGATAGACATGTGTATTTCTACCAGGTACAAGGATTAGTTTAGAATCATCCTGATCCTTTTTCTGATAAGCAATACCACGATAAGTTAATTTTTTCATAGGTTGCTACCTGTAGACAGTATGTAATATAGCACTTTTGTATCAATCGCTACCGTTTGTGAAGATACATTAAATCTTAAGAAAATATTAAGATATCTTATATATGAGAATATCCCTCCTGTTCAACCCTTTGCGTGGTAAGAGGGATATCTATTTGAGGAGTCGCACCACCCCTGTCTCTTTGGCAATGCGATCGTTTGCTGAGTGTAAGAAACAGTAAAAATTACACTCTCCTCAAGGGCTGACACTGTTCTTCTTCGCCCCTGTCCTATAATAATACCGATATGAATATTATCTACCCCTAGTGTCTACTATTTACAAACCAAAATGTATCGGTAAGGTCGCTGTAGACTCTGGAGTTATATCTGTTGTTGATGCAACGCACATAAAAGTTGACAAAAGTGGATCTATTCATTTCCCTAGTTATAATTTGTATACAGCTATAAATACAGAAATTGGTGATGGAGAGTACAAAATCTACGAATGCCGAGATGACACTGGAGGACTTCGAAAAATCATTATTGATATCCGATAAGACTGCTTATATGGATCCCAGAGAGGATTATCGTGAGTGGCTTAAATTAACTCTACGTGATCTTTTTGACAAAGCTTTAAATGGTGATAAAAAAGCTGCCAATTTTGTAAAAATGTCAATTAACACTCTGATTTTATATTCAGCTGAAGAAAGAATAAAAATTAATTTTGATCCTTGGATTTGGCCTTACATTGATCTCTTGGAAGAAGCGAAAAAGCATCAAAATATTGATTGTTCGCCATGCTCTGTAGAGGATTAGCTGGTGTTTTTGGTATAGCTATATAGTCATTCCAAATTTCATCATTTGAATATGGTGGACGGTGCCAGAAATATATTTTAGCTTCTTTATCAACAGTCCACTCTGGATGCTTTCGTAACAACCAACCTACAGCTCTAAATTGTTTATCAGGCTCTGATGAAGTGTTATCAAGATACAGACAATCGCCTGGATGTAAATTCCATCGAAGTGTCATAACTCCTCTCATACCTTCAATAAGAAATTTAGTTCCGGATTTACCTGTAAGTTTTTTTCTTACTGACTTTGCTCTTTTATTTTGTTTTCTGTAGTACCAGTCATTTACTTGTCTAGTAGATTTTCCCACGGCAAATCCGATGTGCCATAACCAAAAATTATTTTTCCACAGCTTTTGTGGGCGTAAGAAAACTTTACCTACTTGACCCTCGACAAAAAACTTATAGGTAGTAAACTTGCGACGAAGATGATAATTTTTCATATGGAAGAATTAATTAAAATTATTCAGCAAGATCCTGAACTATGGGAGATAGTTGAAAATCTAAAACACCCTGACCAAGAACCAGTGGAGTTTTTTGAAAGTGTTGCAAATATGTTTGCACTTGAGTTTGAAGAACTGCATAGAACAGATCTCCGAGATAAACTTGCCGGTTTATTTGGTGGCTTACCAAAAAAAGCATACATCATGGTTCCTTACATTTTACATATAGCTTTGGATATGTTCTTATTAAAAGCAAGTATGGATGAAAAATCAATAAAGGATTATTAATGATGCAATTTGGATATGTTTTGTGTGACCCAAAAAGGTCAAAAATCCTAGTACTAACAAGAAGTAATGAAGTAAAATTTCTCTCCTTGAAAGATAAAGAGAATATAAACAAAGCTTTCTGTTTAAGGGATCAAACTTCCATAAAGTCTTTATATTTTAAATTAAAAGAAAATAATATAGTAAATGAACTTGATATAGTAAATATTCAAGAACTTTATAGATCCAACAAGTAAATGTTAAGGTTCGTCTTTGACTGTGAAACAAACGGTCTTCTTCATGAATTAGATACTGTTCATTCCTTAGTATTACGGGATATCGATTCTGGAGATGTGACAAGCTGTGCTGACCATGATGGTTACGAACCAATATGTAATGGCCTATACATGCTGTCTCAGGCGGATTTACTTGTAGGACATAACGTAATTAATTTTGATTTTAGGGCTTTAAAAAAAGTTTATAAATCATTTAAGTTAAAAAAAAATTGCAAGATAAATGACACATTAATAGTCAGTAGAGTTCTTCATCCAGAATTAGAGCCTGTGGATGAAAAAAAATTTTCACATATACCATCAAAATATAAAGGAAAACACTCTTTAGCAGCTTGGGGAGAAAGATTAAATGTAAAAAAAATAAATTTTTTGGGGGATTCAGCATATGAAGAACGCTGGGATATCTGGTCAAATGAAATGCAAAAATACTGTGAGGGAGATACATTAGTATCTTTAAAATTATTTGAGTATTTTGAAACACAATTTTTAGATCCAAGATGTTTTGATTTAGAACATGAATTTGCAAGAATTATGGCAAGACAAGAATCATTTGGTTTCCCATTTGATGAGAAGAAAGCTTTTGCTCTAGTTAATGAATTAAAAAAACGAAGGGGTGAGATAGATGAAGATTTACAGCAAATATTCCCACCTATATCAGAAGAAAGATTTTCGGAAAAAACAGGCAAACAATTAAAAACTAAAGTAACTAAATTTAATCCTGCCTCTAGACAGCAAACATCTCAAAGACTTAAATCAAAATATCCTCAAATTAGATTTGGTAAAACTGAAAAAGGTAATGTCAAATTAAATGACGATGTATTAGATGTTCTTGGTAAAAAATATCCAGAGGCTGCTTTACTCGCAGAATATCAGTTATTAAATAAAAGATTAGGGCAAATATCGGAAGGTAAAGAAGCTTGGCTAAAGCATAGTCAGAGATATGGAGATGGAAGGATTCACGGATCCGTAATCACAAATGCTTGCGTATCAGGACGTTGTAGTCATAGAAATCCAAATATTGCTCAGATTCCACGAGTTGGTCAGCCTTATGGCTCAGAATGTAGATCTTTGTTTTATGCCCCTCACGGTTGGAGACAGGTGGGATGTGATGCCTCTGGTTTAGAATTAAGGGCACTTGGGGCTCAACTCGCTTACTTTGATGGAGGAGAGTATTCAAAATTAGTTAGTACCCCAGGGTTTGATATTCATACTCATAACGCCAAATTGTTTGGAATATATGATGGTCAAGGAAAAATAGAAAAACG
>TARA_R100000654_G_scaffold51954_1_pt1 | contig 16495 bp, 31 predicted proteins | sample TARA_R100000654 | Tara Oceans TARA_R100000654 (sample SAMEA2622473) | marine metagenome | biome: marine biome (ENVO:00000447); feature: surface water layer (ENVO:00002042); material: "saline water (ENVO:00002010), including plankton (ENVO:xxxxxxxx)" | depth 5 m
TTCTGGCATTATGCTACCCTTTCAATCCAATTAGCTACTTGATCTGGTTCTATTAACCCATATACATTTTCTACACCAACAAAACCAGTTACACTAACTCCCGTTAAAGATACCACAGAATTAGCTGATATTGCAAGTGTTCCTACAGAAATAGTCCCTGCGTTACCAGTAGTAGAAAAATTACAATCACCTAAAATTACTGCTGTGCCTATAGATCCAGTTCCAGCAACAGTAGTTGGAGAAACTGTAGCACCACCAGTCATTCCTAATGTGCCAACAGATCCAGTACCAACATTCGTGGTTACGGAGGCTCCAGCTCCCGCACCAACTACAACTGTTCCCACAGCAGTAGTTCCAACATTTGTTGTTACTGATAAATTTGATGCTCCTTTTATAGTTACAGAGCCGACTGCCGTTGTTCCAACGACTGTTGTAACTGGTGCTCCAGTATTTTCTATAACTGTACTAGTGCCAATAGAACCAGTGCCAACTACACCAGTTACAGATATTACTGCTGTTCCAGTGACTGCTTCATCACCAATATTTACTGATCCAGTAAGACCAGTTTCAGTGACTAAAGCTCCACCTCCGCCTAGAGCATCTCCTATTGCACCTGTACTTTCGAGTCCAGTAACTGCAAAAGAAACATTATCAATGCCACCCCAGCCACCAGAACCCCAAGTTCCTGCTCCCCAAGCGTTAGCCATAAGGGTTTACCTTACGCTATACGAATTATAGCATTTGAAGCGTCAGCAGTAGGGAACTGTATTGTAAAAGTTCCAGATGTAGACGTTTTGTTAGATGTAAAATCTAATACACATACTGCTTTGTTAGAAGCAGAACTATTATAAATTAAAGCTCCCATTGCAGTAATTGTTGCAGTTGTAAAACTTAAATCAGCAAAATCAGTAAAAGCAGTTGCAGTAGAAGTAGAAGTAGCAACAGATGGATCTACCCTTGTTAAACTAGCTCCACCAGTTGTATACGAACCACTAGAAGTTACTTCGCCAGTTGTAACAAGTGCAGTTGTTCCAAAACCTAAAGTAGCAGTTGTAGACGATTTTGCTCCAGTTCCTTCTGCAAAAAGTGCTAATTTAAAATCATTACCACCAGAATTTTTAAAATTGTGTACCCCCTCCAACAACTCTTTTTTGAAAGAATTACACATTGCTTGTGCTATAGCCATATTAGAGTCTCCTTATATATTCAGCCGTTTCCTTTTGACCATTAGATCTTAATATGTGAACTATACTAGCTCGTTCTTCTCTCCTTGCCAAGAGTAAATAATTGTATACTACTTTTTTAAGATGCTCCCTAAATTGTTTAGCTTGTTGTCTAATATGTGGTGGTGCTTGATCTGATATTGTAACTATCTTATCTACACATAAATCGGCTACTTGCTCATTAGTTAACCCTCCATCATGTGAAGTATGAACATTAACACTACCGACTTCAGAAACATTTACATTAAACATTTTTATTCTCCTCATAAGTTATCCCGGGAAGATCATCTCTTCCTATAATATTAGGTGAAGCATCCAAAGGCTCTGGCGGTTCTAACTTGGATTTTCTAGTTATTAACATTTCACCTTGTGTTGTTGTTGTTACAAGAGGGTCATCAAGTCTATGGTATCCATACAATTTTTGGTCATCAGGTATGTTCATATCAAGCAAAGAGGAACTGTGAGCTATATGTATTTTAATCTTTTTTGATATTGCTATCGCTAACCAAAATTCACAACAAGCTTTCCCAGCCTCAGCAAAATTTATAGCTTTATGTGTATAATCAAGACCATACAAATGTAAATTTGTTACTCCTTGTGATATAGCGTAAGCAATGGCATACGGAACAGTATTATTAAAATAAGCGTATCCAGTTTTTTGTATAACTTCTTGCAATGGGTACTCAACAACGTCTGGGCATCTTTTATCTAGAGTGCAAGAAAATATAGGGACGTCTAATTTAGTAGTCAGCCTTTCAGCCATTATGTTTGTTTGTTTTCCAGCATTTGGTGTATCTAAAAACCTAGATGGTGGATCCATCATAAAACACTTATCATGAAATATTACACCCGACATAGAGTTTATAGCCCATGTTTCATCAAACTTCTCACTTCTTATAGAAGCAAGAATATATTCACTACAGGTATTGCCTAAACCGACAATAGCTACGCTCTTAATTTTACTCATGTTTGTCTTTGTCTAACCAAACCTTCTCGATAAGAATCAGAATAATTTCTACCTTCTGCATAGTTCTTTAATCGTGCGATAGACTCTAAATATCTACCGTTGTATAAAGTCAACAAATCTTGTTCCCCTTTCATAAAAGTGTATGCCTCTACTAATGTACCATATAGTAAAGCATCTGGGGCATTTGTACTAATCCATGTCGTTCCACTATCATCTGTAGTAAGAGAAGCTGGTCTATAATAGTAATGTAATTCTACTGCAAAATCTGCATTTGGAGTGGGTGCTAATATAAAATTGTTTACATCAAACTGTGCATAATATTTAGGTGTGCCAGTTACTGTAGGATCTGGGTGAAACTCTTGTATAAAGTTAACATCTTTTTGTAATAGAAAAATATTACTACCACTACTAATAAGAGATAATGAAAAAGTAGCCATGTAATCCTCTGGTTTTTGTAAAAATTTATTACCAGAAGTAGCTGTTCCTTCAACATTTTTTCTAAAATAATCAAGGTCAACCGTTTTAAAAATGCGTTCTTCTGCGTTTTTAATAAAAAAATCTAACTCATTTACAAAAGTAGACTCATCATTTTCTGTCCAGTCTTGAACAGATTGTTTTAATGTAGTTAATGTAAAGCTCATGATACGCTCACTGTTACAGTTCCTAATGAAGCCGTAGCACTAAAACTTGAAAGTTCTGTACCTAATATGCCTTTATCAGTATTAGTATAAACAATAAATTTTCTGTTATCATCTATTTCTTGTGGTCTAGGCTGATATAAAGCTTGTGGTTCAAAAGGTGGTTTTCTAGGTGTAAGTTGTGGATGCTTTCTTTCATATTCTGATCTATGAACTAAGTTACCATTCCACTCCATAACTCTTTCGCGATAAGGAAAAGCAAAACCTGACCGATCTGATATAAACTTAGATTTTTTTCCTAATGCGTATCTGCTCATACAAAACCATAATATGTACTACTTGGGGTTAATGATAAATTAGAACGGTCGCGATCCTCCGCAGAAGCCCTTTCAAACTCTTCTTCATACATAGCTTTTAATAACTGTACTCTATCTGGTGCTTTTTTCATGGCTAAATAATATGCCAATCCAGCAGTCAGACAAGGGTAAAACCTAAAAGGTATTTCTAGAGTATCCTTTGCTGTATCTGCATCTTGTATTCTTGTTAAGGCATCGTATACAAAAACATCTGTACTGTTTTCTGGTGTAGACCATAACTTTAATTTTGGTGTTATTTGTCTATCCAAAAAATACTGGCTTGGTCTGCCAGTTTGTGATTTAGTTGGTATGTTTAAATATTGGTCACGACCTATTCTACTTATAGTAAAATCCGTACTTCCACGCCTTACAACAGCATTTAGTACATCTATAAGATCGGTAGCCAAATCATACTCAGCAGTACCTGAAGTTAAAGTTTGTGTGCGTTGTTCTATTGTCCATTGATTCAATCCTCTATTAGCCCAATCAGCAAGTAATATATTCATAGATCTTCGTGCTGTTTGTAGATCATAACCAGTGCGAACTTCTAAGCCACAACGCTCAAAAGCTTCTTCTATGTACTCAGCTACATCAAGCTCAAAATTTGTAGAGGATGAAGTTGTCATTAACTATATGGACCTTTAACTACTTTGCCACCGTTAGCGAAGCTTTTCTTTTTCATAGCACCACCACCTACAGCAAAACTTTTCTTTTTCATAGCACCACCACCCATCATTTTTTCTTTATCGCCAGTAGCACCACCCATAGCATAGCTTTTTTTCTTCATCATTCTTTATTCTCCTTATAAAGATTATTAAATGTTACATCAGGATCCATATATTGTTCATGTTCCTCTGCATTATGAGTCCATTGACTCGGTTTAAAATCGGGAGCTCCCTCTCCAGTTTCCCAGAGTGCAGGGGAAGTTACTCTTACCCTGTTGTTTGGCAAGGCAACTATGTTACCTGTCCAGTTGTCCGCCTTGATTAATTGAATAACATGACTCTGCTTATGCTGAGCTGGGTCATCCGATAAATCAGACTGACTGTAATCTATTGTAAATAAATATTTACCGATATGCAACTTATTATCTATTTTACATATCCATGGACTAACACTCACATAATCTAGCTTAACTACACTATGGTAATGAGAACTACAGTCCCAAGGTTGTGCAAACCGAGGGTGCATTATATCTGGCATAGTGTCAAGTGGTATATCAGCTACTAATGATGTCAATGGCATTCTAGCCCACATAGCACCACCATGTACATTTGGCTCTTTAGTACCATCAACTTCGCAACCAGTAAAAACTACTTGAAAACCTAATGTTCTATCAGGCATTGTTGTAACAGCAAAAGCGTGAGCATGAATAAATTCACCTCTATACTTTTCATGATTATGAGTAAACTCTTTACGCACCCAACATTTAAAAAATGGGATATTACTAACTAAATAAGGCATTAGGATTTTTTCTTTGCAGTTGTTTTCTTTTTAGGTTTTTTACCTTTACCAAAAATATGTGCATCTACTTTCGCCGCTTTACCTCCAGTTAGCACAGAGTTAACACGAGCCATAGCCCATTGGTTTGGGGTAGTTCCAGGACGGTGTCCCGTTTTATAAGCCGCGAGTCCTTTGTTGTAGACTTGTCTTAACTGTCCCGCTGTGACTTTTTTACCTTTAGCTCTAGCTTTTTTTGCTTTTTCAGCTAAGGTCTTACTTACGTTTGCTGACACGTTTTTTCCTCCTCTTGCTTGGCATTAGTCCTTTATTAACTGCTCTAGCTCTTTCACTAAAGCCTAGTTTTTTACCACTGTTAAGCTTTTTTCTTATTGTTTCTAGTTTTGCTACCATTTTTCTTTTTCATAGTTGCACCTTTAATAATATCACCACGAGTAATTTTATTAAAAGGTGCTGTTAGTGAAGCTAACTTTTTTTGTTTAGGTGTTAGTTTTTTCTTCATTTCTTTTTACCTCCATACATTTTCCTAAATCGTTTAGTGTACACAGACTCTTTTGTTTTTCTGCGTTTACCTTTTTTATCAAAATCTGTACTAAATTTATAAGCAGATGGATCATTATCCGCTTTGGGTGCATTACGTTGTATCTCTTTACGTCTTTTAACTTTTTCTGTAGAGGATAAACCTTTTAAATATTTTGGAGGTATTTTACGTTTAGTTTTCTTTTTGGCAGGAGGCTTACTTATTTGTTTTGACATTTGTCCTCTTGTTATAGCCATTTGAATATCTCCGGAACAAAGGCAGAGGCTATTATCAATACACCTAACCCCCACAGTTTTGTATCAAACCTATCAAGTTGTTGTTCAATACGTTTGTATCTATCAGCACATTCTGACTCGTGCTTTTCAAGTAATTTTAAAACTTCATCTGCTTTCATTACCAAGCCTTACAAGACCAATATCTAGCAGTAAATTTATCCTTTGCAGTATCACATCTATGACGTGCTCTAAAAGATTTTCTGCGTCCTGGCTGATCTTTTTTTATGGACATATTAGGGTCACCAAATCGGACTAATTTTATTTGTGTTCCTTTTTTTGCTAATACAGCAGATTTTTTAGGACCTCCAGGAGTTTTCTTAGGTTTATTAAATCCAGGAAAAGTTTCCCCTCGGTAAGTAATTTTACCTGAGGGGGTTCTTTTTACGTCCTTAGTAGTAGCCATTAACTATACTCTTTTTTGACTTGTAGTATCACAGTGTATGTATCAGCACTAGAATGCCCTACTGTGGTAAATTGTATATCACCAGTTTTACCTGATCCTGCATTATTTGGTAATCCTCCAAATATTGAGTAATCATGATAACCACTTTGGTTTTCACCTAATTCAATACAAAACACATCACTAGTTGCGTCAAACAAAATTTTCACCTTCATACCGTTACATTGCCACCATATTTTTTCTATAGTGGCTCCAGTACAAGCTTGACCAAGAGAATTATTAGATAAGGCACTTACATCTACCTTTGTAACAGCACTTTCACCAGTGCCGTCTGACACGTTTGTGAATTTTAATACTGCCTTGCTACTACCATCTATGATAGTTTGTGAGGTTACTGCATCTGCCATATAATCCTCCTATTATTGATCAGCAAAAGCTGGAGCGGTCGCTGATGTTACATTACCAAATATTTGGTAATTAGTTGTGTTCAAACCGATTATAGTAATATCAAATCCAGCAGGAACGTTTAATTGTATACTACTGTTTGAGTTTCCATCAGAAAAAACAGAACTTACTTCATTGTCAGAATCTAAAAATGTAACACCACCAATATAAAAATTTGTATTTCCTGGAGTTACTATAATGGCATCTGTTCCATCAGCGGCTCCACCAGCATAAACAAATCTAAATATTGATCCAGCTATTGGTGCTGGAAGTGTGTATGTATTGTCTTGACTTCCATCTGGAACAAGTAAAATTCTACCACTATGAGTAGCATTTGTAAGTGTAACGTCACCATCAGATAAACTTACTGGACCGTCACCTAAAGTAATAACTTCTGTAATTGTTCCAGTTGAAGCATTCTTACTGATTGTTTTCATTGTAGTTTCAGATCTTAAGGGACCTGTAAAAGTTGTATTAGCCATATTAATCTCCTTGTCTTGGCTTTGTCGGGTATATTCCCGTCAAGGTATTAAAACTATAACATAAAAAAAGAGCGACTGTAAAGTCGCTCCTTAGTCTCCAAGGGGATCCTTGAATTAAGCTCCTGGAGAGCCAAATACACAACGAGGGTCTGATACACCAAAGCTGTATCTTTCTCTTGCTTTATATCTAACATTACCAGTATCAAAATCGCCTTCCATTGATGTTGCAATACCAGCTCTTTCAAAATGTTTAAAACCATTTGGTGAGTCTGTTTTAATGAAAAATGCGTCTGTATCTGTTAGGAAGTGGTTAACCACATAACCATCAGGTAACATACCCATATTTCTATGTGCATTGACATCATTGTCAGCAGTTCCTGGACGTAAGTTACTCGCCATTAATCTTTCAGCTACAAACTGTAAGTTTACTGGAATAATTAATTTACGACCCATCAAAGCTATTCTCATACCCCTTTCATCTGTAAATCCGGAGATATCAATTAGAGATTGCTCTAATGATGTTTCATTCAAGTCAGCCGCAGTTGATAACTCGTTTCTGAAAGTACCACCACCTGAAGTTGGATGATCTGTAGCACAAAGCTCCTTACCATCACCAAAAGTGAAACCACTATCAAAAGCGTTGTTTAAAATACTCGCCGCTTTGACTTGTTTTGTGTTGGACATAGATCTTGCTAACGCTCTTGTGTATCTACTAGAAAGTCTATCATAAAGATTATCTTCTATAGCCTCTTCAGTAATAGCAAAAGCCAAAGCTATTGTTTCATGGGTATATCTAGCAGTGAATGATTCATTCGCAGTATCAAAGGAAACCGCCGCTCCCTCTGCTTTTTCTGGTGCAGTACCAAACCCTACTAACATTACCTCTTCTTCAAAAGCTCTGTCAGAAGTTTCTGTCTCAAATATTTCGGCATGTTCGTTTTCATACCTGTCGTACTCCATGCCAAATAGAGCGTTCAATCCTGGCTCTAATTCCTTAAGGAGTTGTGATCTTGCAATAGCCATTATACCCTCCTATAAGCCAGTTGTTGCAGTATGAAATGGTAAATTAAGTTTTACCAAAAAGATAACTCCAGCTGAGGTGACATCAATATCTTCAAAGTCATCCTTGATGCCAATGATTCTAAAGTTGTCCGTTGCTGTAGTTGCTCCTGCACTTGCCACAGAAAGTTCACCAATAGATTTACCAGTTGAACCATTCTCTGAACCAAAGCCAGTACCTTCTGCATTAGAATGTACTAGAGCTTGTGCAGTCGCCGCATTTGTTAAAGAAGCATCTGCTTGAATCTCAAACACTTGGTGAGGGTTATCATAAATATGAACCGTCGCTTCTGTGCCTGATTTAATTGCAGACGTTCCAGGATAATGATTATCAAAACGAGGTTTCCCGTTTAAATCAATATATTCACATCCGTTCATAACGCCTAAGATTGCTACACTTCCACCGTCTGAAGCTGAAACATCGACTAAACCATTTGTTAATGGTATGACCATATCACCTTGAAAAATTGAACTAGATGATCCAGCCGTCGCCGCTGTCTGTACTTTGTACTTCGTCAGCCCCATTGAGTTTGGTGCAGAACCTAATAAGTTATGAGGACGTAAACCAAAAGGGGCATCAATATTTGTAGCCATTTTTGTCTCCTACTCATAAGTTAAAGTTATTTGGAACTAGTTGCCTTCGCTCCAAAGGTTACACGACTTTGCCGTTCTGGTTTAAGGATCGGCATACTTGGGTGTTGCTCTCTCATCATATCATTGTCGACAGCATCCATTTGATCGGACGTTTTTTGTTGAAAATATTTTTGTCGTTCATTCTTTGTTTCAAGAGGAAATCTTGCAAGTACCAGACCACCCACACCAATAACTCCAGCGTGTTTTCCATCCTGGATTGTCGGTGCCTCAAAATCTGGATACTCATCAGCTCTTACTAAATCAAACCCTTCACGGAGTCTGGCAGAAAGATTTTTTACATCATCAAAACCCATTACAGAAGTACGGATCCAACGATGCACAAAACCCTCTGGAGCTGGGGGTGCATCTAAAGTAGATGGTGGTTTCCAAGGTGTTCTACGAGTTGTTTTGTCTCTAGTCGCCTCGGTGCGTGTTTGACGGTTTGACATATTGTCTCCTTCACGTTGTAGCTAAACTTTGTTTTTGTTTCTGTTTAGCATATTGTTCTAATGATACACCAAGTTTCTTGGCGATTGCAACCTCTGATTTTGTTAAAGTCACTTTTTTAGAGTTCCTTGCACCAGAAGACCTTGTTGCAGGAGCTACTGGAGTGTTAACAGAGGTGGTTTGAGGAGCACTTTCCTCAAACTTGTGAGGGAAAGCTTCCCTTATTTTTTGATCAATGACAGTGTAATATTCATCTGTTAATGCGTATTGTTCACCATATTGTTTAATTAAATCATTATGAACACTAAAAGCAGTTAGTGTCATAGGTTCATCAGATCCAAACCATGTGTTTTTTTCAGCCCAAGCCTGAGCTTTTGGATGTACTGGTTTAGGGGCTTGTTGACCTTGTTGTGCTTGAGGTTGTTGTTCCACAACTTTGGCTTGTTCCTCACGTGTTACTTTTGCTTTGTTCAGTTCTCCAGCTTCAACAGCAAGTCTAGCCAAATCTTTATTTATATTTACCTGAGCTTCAACATCTCCAGCAGATATAGCCTCGGCTAATTTTGTTTTAAGAGTTGCTTCTTCGCTTGTAACTCGAGCATCATATTCTTTTATGTAAGAGTCATCAATGGTTTTAGAACGTTCTTGTAGAGCTTTATTTTCTTTTTGTAAGCCTTGTGCATAATCGATCGCCGCTTTTTCCCTACGTTCAGCCTCACGTATCTTCCAAGTCATTTCTTCAATACGTTTGCGTACTTTTTTACTGTAGCCGTCTAGCCCTTCTTCACTTTTTTCTTCAGCTTCAGTTTCTTTGGCATCTTCGACTTGCTCAACTTTAATTTCTTCTTTGGTTTCTTGTAAGTCAACTTCAACTTCTTCATTGTCAACCTCTAATGGTAATTCTTCTTGTTTTTGTGCTTCTGCCATTTTAATCTCCTATGTATGCAAAATATCTTCAGGGTTATTTATAGTAGCTAATATTTCATCATCGTTTAATAATCTAACTTCACCACCATCTATTTTAAATCTACTTCCTGCATATCGACCGAATATTACCCAGTCTTTTTCTTTGCACCATGGATTATACATATCTCCAAATTTTTCTTTGTCTTTGAATGCAAGAGGACCGATCTTCAAAACATATCCACATACGGTAGCCAAAGCTTCACGCTCTACAGCTTCGTCGGGTATAAAAACACCACCCTCAGTTTTGCCTTTACCCTTGTAAGGCAAAATTAAGACACGCCAACCAGTAGGCTGAGGCATTTTATCTAGATTGGATTCTTGTGTTTCTGTTTGTTTTTCGGGGGTTTCTTGTTTTGTTACTTCTTGATATTTTTTAGCTAATCTTCTAGGGACTATTAGTTTACTCATGTTCCACCTTTTTGAGCAAGAGTTTTACCTCTTGTTGTAATGTTGCAAGTTCTGAGAGTCTAGCTCTCGCTTCCTTGTAGGCTTCAAAGTTATCTATGTTACCATATAACAGTTGTTCTTCTAAACTTCGTTGCCTTTCTTTTAGAATATTAACTATTCTATCATAAATGTAAAGATCCATTTATTTTTTTACTTTTTTCTCTTTTTGTTTTTTAAGGGCGGTCTTCCCCTTTTTCGCAATACTGGCTTGTTGAGGCTTTCCTGCGAACTTTGCTCTCTGCTCAACGACGGTGAGTATCTGGATTTTTCTGGCGTAGGGTTTTTTAATTCTTTTAACTTTTGCCACAGTAGCTCTAGCATCTGCTGGAGTTGCATATTTAATGCTGACAGTATCTTTGGGATTTTCATCAGTATATAATCTCCTTCCACTTCCTTTTGGTTTTTTACCAGTGCCTACTTTAGGATCTTTTGTTTTTCTTTTTGCCATTTTTTATAACACTCGCTAATGTTTTTGCTTGTCCTTGATGTGTTTTAACAGCTTTTTTCAAACCTTTTATTACACCTTTAATTTTCTTTTTCATTATGTTCTCCTTGTTTTTTTAGCTTCTTTAAAATGTTTAGCAGTTGGTCTGCCCTTTTGTCCAGCTTTACGCATTTTTTCTCCGCTTCCAGCTTTTATTCTTTTACGTTTTGCGTGTATGTTTTTATATAAACTCATTTTTTTGTATCCACTTTTTTGGTTTTGTCATATGATCGCATTCCAGCGATGCCTAGCATACCGAACAATAAAGGCATCATAACCGACATATCTGCTTGAGGTATTATAATTCCAAATCCTGCCAATATAGGACTAATCATGTAATTTATTGCTAACGATAAACCACAAATCCAACCAATTAAGGGTCGCCAAGAACTTTGAAACCAGTTACCTTTTGCTTCTTCTTGGTTTACTTTTATCTGTGCTAACGCTAATTCCTGAGCATGTTTCTCGGACATAGTTGCTATATCATGTGCTAACTGTGCCTTTTTGTCAGCATCTGGAATAAATTTATCTAGTAATCCTGTGACTGGACCAATAAGTGCTGATAACATTACCAAAGCCTCACTCTGTTTTTATCTACCTTAACTAATTTACAAAAGCACGAGTATCTTTTTTCATCTTCACCAATAACAATATATTGTTCATTAAGGTTTTGTTTAAAATATTTACATGTATTAACATTTTCAAAATGCAATGTTCCCGCAGGACTTCCACTTAAATAACACATAAGCAAAAAAGCTGGACTCACTTAACTCCTCTAAACTTAATACCCTGAGTCGCCGCTCCACCACCACGACTTACCATGCCTCTTGATTCTCTATCAGCACGATTGTCTCTAGCTCTCATTGTTACTGAACCACCCATATTAAATTTTCGTCTGGTCATTTTCATGGTAGGCACTACACCACCTTTTGCCATACCGCTATCTGTCAACCTCCTAATGTCATCTTCTAACATTTCTTTTAAGTCGTCAAAGTTTGGGTTTGACTCATCAAGGTTTTTTAATTGTTCTTGCAGTTCTTTTAATCTATCATCACTCATTTTACTCTCCTTATCCTAAGTTTCTAAATAAATTACCTAAACCTAATGTATTATCCTTTATAGGTATTCTAACTTCTATGTTTTGCCTAAAATCTCCTTCGTCTGTTCTTTTTGGAGACGTGTCAATTACCGTTCCTTCCGGAAGAATTTGTTGTAATTGTGGTGAAAAATAATCTACAGCTTTGCCAAGAACGGCAGGATTAGTCAAAAAATTTCTAGCATCTCTCATATCAAAAGCTGTTTCTGTTGCTGGACCCGAAAATGGATTGTTTTCATACCCAGAAATTATAGCTTTTTGAAAATCTGACATGTCAGCACGATCCATGTTTTCCATAATGCCAAGATCTGGTTTTTTCTCTTCTTCTTTTTCTTCAAATATTTTTTGTCCATACTTACCTAAATTTTTTATAATGCCAGTAATACCAAAATCACTTGCTCCTTGTATTATCGATGGTAATGTTTCTTGTAAGAACCTTTCTGCCCCTGAAAAATACATGCCTTTATCGCCACGAACTTGAGGCTGTAAATATGAAGGTCTAACTAAATCTGATTGATTAGCAAAATTTTGAGCTCCAAAATAATCTCCTGCCACACGATTTCCTGGCTGAAGTCCACGTGACATATTAAGAGCTTGTGCAAATATAGGATTGTAATTTTCACTTCCTCTAATGTTTGACCTATTACCTACGTTTGCAAGTACCTCAGCGATTGTTTGTTCCGCTTGTTGATCGGCTGTGTTTATACCAGAGTCTGCATAACTTTGTTGTGCATCAGCTAACTCTGCTATACCTCCTATTCCGGGACCAAAATCACTAGCTGTGCCAAATAGTTCGCTCATCCTTGATTCCTTTGTGAAGCTATAAATCTAGCATTTTGTGCTCGCATGTTAGCTATATCTTCAGTTGTATTGATACGGTCTTTTTGTATCAAAGTATTTGCTTGAAGCTTTTGTTTATTAAGTTCTAGTTGCTCTGCATCAGTTCTAGCTTGATTCATTGCTTCTTGTTCTTTTATTTGTAACTCTTTTGCTTTTAAGTCTACTAATGGGTCGCTTTGCTGTCCGCCAAGTACTTGAGCTTCTAATTCAAAATATTGTTTTGTAAGTTCAGCTTCTATTTGTGATAATCTAGCTTGTGCCATAGCTGGATCCATCTGCTGTTGTTGTGCTTCCATTTGTATCTGCATACTAGCTTTTAAACCAATATGTTCAAATATATGTTGCTGTAATATATTTATCATAGCTGGATTACTTCTAACAGATATACTACCCATGTAAGCTAAATGAGTAGATATATGTGCATCATGGTCTTGTTCTGGAAAAGCTTTAAGTTGCATTTGTCCACCTATTACTGACATAACTTTACCATTCTCTATAACTGCGTTCATAGGTTGTGGTTGTGGTGGAGGTGGTAATAACTGCTCAATATTATCTACACCTAAACTTATATACACTCTTCTATATGCTTCATACAAATTGTGCATTTCAGGCTTACTCGTTGCCAACTTTAATTGTTCTTGTGCCAAACTAATGCGTTGTGACATACTAAAAATATTAGGATTAGCTACTGGTACAATATCAATACGTTGGTCAAAGTCTTGTGCTTTATCACCTTCTTCGGTATATGGGTATGCACCACCTTCTTGTGATATTAAATCAGCAATAAGTTTAAACTCTTGCTTCATACCATTATACAAACGCTTATGAACAGCACTTATAATTCTACTACCACGCTCTAACAAAGCTATAGTTGTACCTACTGGCATCTCTTGATTGTTTATATTGCCAGTACCCATATCTGTTGTGCCGACAAATTTTTGAGCCGCCTGAACCACAAAACCGAGTAGCTGAAATAATGTGCCACTCGGTTCTTGGTAGGGGAGATTAAAAAATGAGTTTTTAAGTTGGTCACCAACAACATCTACATCACGCCATTCTCCAGGACGTAATGGTTCATCGTCATTTTTAATTCTTAAACCCCTAGCTTTAAAACCAGATGGCATATTTGCTAGAGTACCTGAGTCTATTAACTGCCGTAAGTTTGCTGTCGCCGCTCTAGACAAGTTACCAAGTAAATGTATAAGTCCATTACCGTAAAAACCTAGTCCAGGAGTGAACATATAGTGAACAAAATACTGTTTTTTGTTTTTAAAAGCATCATTTGGGTCATAATTTCGGTAAACGGACAAAACTTCGCCATTTTCAGCACTAACTGTAACAATATACGGTAATTTTACACCAGTTTCCTCACCATCTCCGCCAATATCAGGAAATTTTTCCAAATCTAAGTAACAATGGCACTCAAAAAGCTGAACTTCTTCATAATCGCCTTGTGCGTATACACCAGTTATTGATTCTACTGTGTCATCGGCTTCATCTCTGTCTGTTTGTCCTGATTGTATATCTATATCACGGTAAAATTTACTTACTTGAAGCTTTCTAAGCTCATTTTCGGTCATTGTAATGACTTGTGTTACTCTATCAGCAGAATCTAAGTCCGTAGCATTAAATGGCACGAGCATATCTTTCGCCTCAACGAACTTACTTACTTGCCTACCGAGTTGTGGGTCTACATAAATCTTTTTAAAAGCACTACCACCTAGCCCCAAATAATATAACATCTGGTCAAACTCAGCTTCATACTCTTTCATAGTGTGCATAATTGTATAATTCATATAATCTTGCACACGTTCTGCTTGTTTTTCTAAATCTGGGGTTGTTGTTCCCATAACTTGTGTGCGTACTGGACCTTTCGCTGGAAGAAGTTCCTTATATGCTTGACTTTGGAACTGCGTAACTGCTTCATTCAACATAGGGTGTACTACACCAGTAGCACCATCAAAAGGTTCTGTTCTATTTTCGTAATTCAAACCAAGTAAATTTAAGCCTTCACTGTATGTATTCAACCACTCACTACGAGCATTTTTATCTTCTTCTACTTTTTCTAATACAAAGCTACTAATACCAGTTAATTCTTCATCATCTAACTGCTCAGCTAAATTAGCCATAAAACTTGTATCTTCTGGCTCATCCTCTTGAGAGCCAAGTTCCACGGACCCATCTTCAAGTTCGGTAATTTCCATACCTTCTACTATTTCAGGTTGGTCTTCTATATCAACATCAACTGGATCTGGGTCAAGTATTGGGTTGCCAACAAGTGTAAGCTCACGTTCAATATTATTATAAGGGTTTTTCGGTTCAGCCATGTAACCCTCCTTTTATCACATAAAAGCGTTGTCTTATTAAGTGTGCCACATTTTCACGTATCTCGCTAGAAGTTAATGGTTCAAAATTTTCATCTTCTACAACCAAAGCATCTGTCAACATTTCTACCTCATGGTATAATTGCTGAGGTGTCAACTCATCCGTAGTAGGCATTATTTCTAGGTATATATTCTGGCTCATAAACTTCATCCTCTGGGTGTGTTATAAATCCACCTTCTCTAAATCTTCGTAAAGCTTGGGTTACTGTATCAACAAAGTCATCATGCTCTCCAGCAGGAAAACTCGCACACTCTTCAATAACTTCTTCAGCCCAACGAGTATCTGGTGACCATACTAACCCACTTTCTAGTAAAGGTGCAACTGAATTAACACGACTGAATTTATCGTTACCTCTACTTGGGCTATAATTTTGTATTGGAATGCCCATCTGCCGTAGTTCATGGGTCAATGGCATACCTGATGCTTTCGCCTCAATCAAGACACATTCTGGATCCCAGTATTGATATTCCTCCAAAGCTATTTTGCGTAACTCAGGGAAGTCCCACCTACCACGTCTAGCATCACAAAGAATTATGTTGGGAGGTCCACCCTCCTCTGGGTAAAAAACACCCCAAGTAGTTATTGCTGAATAGTCCGCTGTTTCTTTTTTACTAAACGCAGTATCGTATGACTGCATAACATAACTCAAAGGTGGTATATCTTCTTTTTTCCAAACTTGCCACCACTCCCTTTTTAGTATGGCACTTGTTTCACTCGTCGGGTTTTGTTGCCATTGGGCTTCCCACTTACCAACTGACAATGAAGCCTTAACCTTTAACAGTTCTTCTACTTTCCAAAAGTTAGACCACATTGCCTTACCATCAGGTAAAATAGCTGGGAACTCAATTACTTCCCACTGGTCAGCTAACACATCTCTAGCTTGTTGCTTAATTAATTTACCAGTTAAATCTATCTCACTCCACCTTGTCATTACGATTACTATAGCTCCTCCTGGCTGAAGTCTCTGGCGAGGACCTGAGGTGTACCATTCATATGCGTTCTCCAAAGCGGATGGACTTAAAGCATCTTGTTCTGAGTGGGGGTCATCTATTATCATCAAATCTGCACCACGACCAGTTATCGCTCCACCAACTCCAGCCGCGAAGTATTCGCCACCTTTGTCTGTTTCCCAACGTCCAGCCGCGAGGCTGTCTGACCGTAACTTTACATCTGGAAATACTTGGGCGTACTCGGCTCCTGCCATAAGGTTTCTTACTTTTCTACCAAACCTCACGGCTAGTTCACCAGTATGAGTTGCTTGTATTATCTTTAACTTTGGGTTACGTCCCATCAACCAACTCGGCAATAAGTAACTTGCAAACTCTGACTTAGTATGTCTCGGGGGCATGTT
>TARA_R100000654_G_scaffold478_3_pt1 | contig 16485 bp, 12 predicted proteins | sample TARA_R100000654 | Tara Oceans TARA_R100000654 (sample SAMEA2622473) | marine metagenome | biome: marine biome (ENVO:00000447); feature: surface water layer (ENVO:00002042); material: "saline water (ENVO:00002010), including plankton (ENVO:xxxxxxxx)" | depth 5 m
AAAGGTTGGTTATGCTTAGCGTCTCCTGTACTCTCTAATACAGGAACTGATAGGGGTTTACCAATCAGTTGTTTTGGTATTGATGTTGCAGATAGTATAATTGATATTGGAACTAAAAATTTAGAGATGATGTTACTCGCAAAGCACGGAGGTGGTGTTGGTATTGGTATTAACCAGATCAGGCCTGCAGGTGCAGAGATAACAATGAATGGCACGTCGGACGGAGTAGTACCTTTTTGTAAAATATATGATTCAACTATATTAGCTACAAATCAAGGTGCTGTCCGTAGAGGTGCTGCGTCAGTTAACTTGAATATAGAACATAAAGATTGGGAAGACTGGTTGGAAATAAGAGAACCTAAAGGTGATATTAATAGACAATCACTAAACATGCATCAGTGTACTGTTATTGGCGATAAGTTTATGCGTAAACTCATGGCTGGTGATAAAGTTGCAAGACGTAAATGGGGTAAGTTATTACAAAAGCGTAAAGCTACAGGCGAACCCTATATAATGTTTAAAGGTAATATTAACAAGAACAACCCTGCTGCGTATAAAGACAATGCTTTAAAAGTGTTTATGACTAATATATGCAGTGAAATAGTATTACATACAGATGAAAACCATAGTTTTGTATGTTGTTTATCTAGTTTAAATCTAGCTAAATATAAAGAGTGGAAAAACTCTAATTTAATATACGATAGTATATGGTTTTTAGATGGAGTGTTAGAAGAGTTTATACAAAAAGCTAAATATAGAAAAGGTTTTGAAAACTCTATAAGATCTGCTGAAAAAGGTAGAGCACTAGGATTAGGAGTATTAGGTTGGCATACTTATTTACAACAAAAAGGTTTACCTTTTGAAGGATTATTAGCACAATATGAAACAAGAAGAATATTTTCACAAATCAAAATTGAATCGGAAAGAGCAAGCATGGCACTTGCTGAAACGTTCGGCGAACCGCTTTGGTGCGTTGGCACAGGATTTAGGAACACACATCTTAGAGCTATCGCTCCTACTGTTAGTAATAGCAAGCTCTCTGGTAATATTAGCCCTGGAGTTGAGCCATGGGCTGCTAATGTTTTTACAGAGCAATCTGCTAAAGGTACGTTCATTCGTAAGAACCCTACGTTGGTACAAGAATTAAAAAAGAATAATTTAAATACAGATAAAATATGGAATCAAATTTTAAAAGACGGTGGTTCAGTACAAGGTATAAAACAATTAGACAAAATTACTATTGGAGAACACAACGTGCCTATAAAAGAAGTTTACAAAACATTTAAGGAAATAAATCAACTAGAACTAGTTAATCAGGCGGGTATACGTCAACAGTACATAGATCAGTCTGTTAGTTTAAACTTAGCTTTTCCTTCACAAGCAGAACCTAAATGGATAAATAAAATACATTTAGAAGCTTGGAAGAAAGGAATTAAAACTTTGTATTATATGAGAACAGAATCAGTTCTCAGAGGAGATATAGCTAAACAAGCTATGAGTGAAGATTGTTTAAGTTGCGATGGATAAAATTAAAGGGGCGAAAGCCCCTTTTTTTTATTTCTTTATTTTTTCTACAGCAGATATGCCAAAACATCCAAGTGTAACCCACACGAAAGAATTATAAACTACTTCATTAATAATAAGATCTTTATCTGCTATAAGACTTGTTAGTAAGTCAGCCACAGCAAACAAAACCATTACTATAAAAGAAGCAAAACCTATTATGTTCTTTTCGTTAATGTTGTTTTTATCTTCAAATAATTTCCACATAATTTTAGCATTTCCATCTACGTCTAGCAGCTCGACCTCTTTCACCGGTCCAACCTTTTGATCTAGCGCAAAATGATTTTCTACGTTTAGCAGCTTTGCTACCAGGTTTTACTTTACCTGTTACAGCTGTCTTTAATTTACTACCAGGATTTTTCTTTCTATACTCTTTTACACCTTTTTCAGTCATACCTGCACCTTCTTTTGTAGTACGAAAGTTACGCCCTTTACCTTTAGTAGTTTTTCTAGGTTCGTTACTTTTTTTCTTTTTAGCTGGAGATGGATATGGTGCGTCACCTATTTTTTTAGGTCCTATAATACCACAACCACAATGTTTAGCTGGACTACCACAGGTTTTACACTCTGTATGACAGTCGTAATTAAACGTATTGTTTGTAGTGCTATTAACTCTTTTTAACCACATATCTTATTTTTTATGATTACCACAACCAGCTTTAGCAGGTGAGTATTTTGATACTGCGTTAACAGCTTTATTTGCAACAGCACCCGCAATTGCTTTACCAACCATTGGTACAGCAGCTGCTAATAATGGAGCTATTTTAGCTGGCGATTTTTTTACTTTCTTAGTTATAGGAACGCAGTTAGGTACCATCCTACCGCCTTTTTTCTTCATGCCGATAGCTTCGTAACCTGACCAGCAAGCGCTTTTTAAACCTTTACCTTTTTTCTTTGCCATAGTTATATTATTTTGTAGTTTGTTTTATTGTTTTTGTCTTTATATGCTTTTAAGCATCTTTTTCTATTAGACTCAGGACTTACGTAACTAACGTGAACCCAGTTAGGATTTTTGTCAGTGCCGAACTCCCATATCATCTGATCAAAGTCTATGTTTTCTCTTATCCATTTAAACATAACAGCATTAGTAGCATGTCCAAATGTATCATCAATGTCAATTGCTTGACCATGACAATGTTGAGATTTTGATGAACCACCAATAGCTTTGTTAAGTTCAGGTCCACGATAAAATGAATTTATCTTTATAGGACCTCCTACAAACTCTCTAAGAGGTTCAAATACTTTTTCTGCAATAAGCTTCATGTTTGTTAAATGAACATCAGAGGGATCATTTTTTAATCCAAGTCTCTCTGCTGTTCTGCTATACACACCTTCGCGATAACTTACGTGTTTACTTAGTCTTTCCACTTTTTCTACCTTTACGTGCTTTACCAGCAATAGCGTCATCAATGTCACCTAATTGGTTTCCAACTTCTTTTATTGCTTTAGCTACATCTGCAAGTTCTTCTGCAGTTAGCTTATATCTTTTCTTTATTTCTTTTACAGTAGCAATTGCTTTTTCATCTACTGTAGTTTTACTCCATAAATACGACCAAACGTCTTTTACGAACTTTTTTATTAGATTTATCATTATTAAATAAATTAATTGTAACACTTACAGTTATACCGCCAAGTGCTGTAGCGGTTAGATCTCTTGTGTCAAACTTGTTACCTGGTTGAGTAGAGTCTAATATTTCTTTTATTGATCCAGCTAATATAGAAGTACCTATACCAGCCATTAAAGATAATTTTTTATCCTTTGTTTTGTTCCACACATACGTATAGCCGGTTGCACTAGCCAAGCTACCAGCTACAAAATGTAACTGTTTATCTTTTTCACTTAATAATTGTGCATTACTTACAAATGCAAATAGGACAAAAAGGACACATAGCTTAAAATTTACTTGCGTTATTAACTTCATTTATTGCTTCTTGAATTTCTTCGAGACCTGCAGGTAATTCAAGATCTAAACCTGCTTTAAAAACTTCTTCTTTAAAACCATCTTTATATATTATAATAGTTGGTGCCATACGGACTTTGTATTTCTTTTTAGCTGTTGGAGCTTTAGCTATATCAACTCTATAATAAATAGCATCTTCTAACTGATCCCACTCAGCAAAACAGTTTACTTCGTTAAACTTTGCCCAAAACTCAACTACAACAGGTTTGTTGTTATCGTCTCCAAAAGCCTCTTTTATATTTATTTTTTCTTCAAAATTAGTATCATCTATCCAATATTTTTCTGGCACGTCTGATTGTGCCATTGCAAGGCTAGCTGTAAATGCTAGTATTAAAATAAGCATATACATTATAAAAATTTTAGTTTTTTCTTTCATTACCTGTTTCTTTGTATTTCGTATAATCTTTGATCTATCTTGTCAATAGTTTCTTTAATTTCTTCTACGTCTTCTTGCGTATCCATAATTGTCTGACGAATTAATTCATCTTTTAAATCATATTCAACTCTATCAATAACAGGTGCTGGTAGTTCCATAGCTTTAGCTATATCTGCTTGCATTACAAAATACATACTTGCTAAAGTAATTGTAAAACCTACAATAATACCTATTGTTTTAAGGTCTAATGTTACCTTTGTGTTTTCTCCAATTTGATTTGCCATTATCTTAGTGTTATATTTAGTCCAACAGAACTGTTATAGATTTTACTATCCCAGAATTTAGTATATTCACCCTCTACAAACAAACCAATTGATTTACTTAGCTTCCAACCAAATACAACACCAGCTTGATAATCCTCCCATTGTTCTGGCTCAGAATCTTGTTTTAGTCCACCTTTACCCCAGTTATTTCTATTTAAATAACTAAAGTCTTCGTCACCTTGAACATACTTGTGATATGGTAATAGGTAGTTACCATAAGCATGGAGCCAGAAATTATTTTTATAGTGGTAAAAGTCAAAACCGACAACAGGTGATATTACACCAAACGCATCGATGTTTTCAAATATCTCATTATTGTATCGGTTCATAAGATCTGCAAACACACCATCACGAAACTCTAAATCACTATCAGCAACTATATTTCCATCTGGATCTATCCAATACCAGTCATATACTTCGTTGCCAAACTCATCTTGCTGTGTATAATATACATCATCATAACCATATAAGAAACCTAGTTCGTACCAATAGTTAACAGGATATTCTTGACCGTTTATTATTTCTGTTTCATTTAACCATATTTCAATAGGATTATATCCATAAGGTCTTTCGTGTGTACGGTATATAGCGCCTGCAGATAAACTAAATTTATTACCAATAGGTAATTTAGCTTTTACTTCAGCTGACTTATAGTTAAAATCAACTTTACCTTGTTTTCTACTTTCTATTTTAACAACATGGTATTTACCACTATGTTTTAAAAAATATCTATGATTGTCAAATACTTCGTCTCTTTCTCTTTCCTTTTCCCAGTGGAATAAATATTCAAAACCTTTTACAGGTGAATTAGTTGCGGCTAAGCCTACACTACTTTCAGTACCATCATAATAATGTTTACCTTTAAATTCATAATCAAACCTAGCTAGTTTACGCACACCAAAACCATATCTATAATCAAAGTCATAGTAATCTGTTCCGTCTACTACAACGGGTATATCATACAGACCACCATCTGGATTTGTTCTTACAAAATAATCTTTAACTTCTTCTTTTGGATTATCTATATCACCAGCTATGTAAAAAGTACTATATTTAAAAAATTCATCATAAATTGATTTAAATATACTTTTTTTGTTTTCTTGTGCAAAAACAGTGATATTTGATAGTAAAAATACTATAATTAGCAATTGTCTCATGTTGTAGGGGTTTTATTTTATTATTACTTGTTTTTAGTTTTTTTTAACGTTCTTGTATTGTTCTCTCACCAATTTCTCTTTCTCCGACTGATCTTTCACCAATTTCCCTTATAAGATCTTTTAAATCCTCTGTTTCGTCTTTATCTAACATGCCAAGTTGCCACTCTGTCCAACCTAGTAATAAAGCTATACGTTGCCAGTCTTCTGTATCTTCTCTTAACGCAGCTTCTATGTTATTGTATTTTATAAATAATCTGTCTAAAGGAACGTTTGTCGTAGCTGATACAACTTGACCAAGAGACATGTAAGCAGGGTTTGTAGGATCTAAAAATCCTTTTTCTTTTATTTGATCCATTTCATAATCTAATTTTAAACCAGCAGATCTTAGTTTAGATACTTTAGAATCTATAGGTGGAGCCATGTCCATTATATTATAACCTACGTTAGCATATTTAGATCTTTTCTTTTGACTTTCTTTTATAGCAGCATACATCATACTTCTAACTGTATTCACAGCGGCACCTTGCCAACCCATACCTCTTAATATACTTTCAGCCATACCATTAGCTGTTCTAACATAGTCACCGTCTATTTTTTCATTATCATCAAATGCATCTCTAAATAAAGCGTTTTGTAAGCCGTTAAACATTAGGTTTTGTATAAAACCATAATAAGCTATTTTAGACATATGCTCTCTAGCATCACCCCTGCCGTTTTTAAGATCATCAGCGGCTCTTTGCATTATTCTAGCATACTGAGATGGAGTGTTAGCAAACGATAAAACTAATCTACCTAAATGACTAGCTTGTTGCATTGATATTCTATCAGCTCTACTTGACTGCTGTGACTCTTCTGTTATTTCTCTAAAATCATCAAATGCTTTTTTCTCTGCTTCAGCTTTACTCATACCTTCTTTAATGTATCTGTTAGTTCTGTTTCTATAAAAAGCAGCACCACCAGAAGCAATAGCATGACTATCAGCTGCTCTTGTTAATACAAAACCTTTATTGAGTAAATAACTTATAGCACCTTCAACACCATTTTTATTAGCAGCTTCTGCTATTTCATTTTCAGCAACATTTATTCTATTACCACCCCTTCTTTCTACTAAGAAATCAGAGTTCATTAAATATGTGTAATCTTTCCAAAACTGTTTTTGGTTTGCTATAGCTTTAGAAAACTGAAGAGGATTATTATCTGTCCAGTTAACATAGTTTATAGTAGATATTGTTTGTAATAAAGCTGATTTAGAGTTCAAGAACATTATAGCGCCAACAGAGTTGTTCACCCAGTCAAGAGCTCTTTGTTCCATTTGACCAGCCTTACCACTTAATAAAGGACCAGGCCTGTTGCTACCAGTTTTCATTCTTTGTAACATGTTCTCCATAGCAGCTCTCCAGTTACTACCTAAAGCAGCCTCAAACTTATTCATGTTTTTAGGACTAAATATTATATCAACATTTTGTTGCCACTCTTGTAAATACTCAGCTCTTTTATTTTCATTTAAGTTTTTATGTAAGTCTGTTGTTATTGTTCCAGCTAACCAAGACTCAGTTGGTTTTATATAACCATTACCACCGTTTAAATTTATTAATTGTTGAGAAAATCTAGCTAAAGCAGGTTTTGAATTTACATAATCAACCATCATTTTTTGATCAGCTTTTGATAAGTTAGGTATTTCGTAACCAGACTTAGCCCAAGTATAAACTCTTATAGCTTGTTGAATTGTATAAGGCTCACCTGGTATTTCTTTCATTAAATCTTTAGGTATTCCAGCTTCAACTAATTGTTTTTTCATAGCGTTAAAATCATTTATCATATTCATTCTATCGCTAGATAATTTGTTTTCTGCTCTGTTGTATGGTTTCTGTAGATTATCTTCAAAAAACTTTTTATCTAAATCACCTTGTTTTCCTTTACCTAAAAGTCTATACCATAAACCTTGAAAATCTTGAGCAGAAGAGGCCATAAATTGAAACTTACCACTTTTAGCACCCATGACTTGAGCTTTACTAGGTGAATAAACTTTTTGTGATCCAATACCAAATTTTCTTTCGACCATGTCGTTAATAAGTTTGTCAAGGTCTTTTGACTGCATTGCTTGTTGAACATCACCTTTAACATCTATTAAATCTAATACTTGTTTTACAGCTTTTACATTTTTAATAGCATCATCAGCAAAATAAAAATCATTATAACCTTTAGATGCTTTGTTTAAAACCCACATTGCTTTTGCAGCTGGTGTTCCATTTTCTAAACCTGTTATGTTTTCTAGTGGTATTTCTAACCCTATACTCTTTAAAAATTTATGTATAGACTTAGCTGATTGTTGTGGTCTTGCTGTTAATACAAATATATCACCGCTTCCAAACTTATCTTGTCGCTTTAAAGCTAAATCCGCTAAAGGACCTTTTTTACCTTGTATAACTTTATTAAATTCACTAAAATCATATTTAGCCCCTTTTTCCGTTAACTCAGCATCTCGCTTAGCAAATTCAGTAGCATTTATTTTAAACTTCTTACCATCAGGCATTGTAACTAATACCTTACTATTTGACTTAGCTAATGTGTCATCAAAGTCAAATATACTAATACCTTGTCTTTTTCTACCTTTTATACCCATTAATGTAATAACATCATTAACCTCTGCTATTTTTTTCATTAATTCTGGTGAAGATAAATCTAAAGACTTCATGCCTGGAAATCTTTTATTTAAATTTTCTAAAAGATTTTGTTTTATCTTGTTTACTGTTTTATAGCTTGTAGCTATATTTACAGATTCTTCAACTAGTTGTTTGTACGACTTACCTGTTTTAAAATCTATTGTTTTTTCCATTACAATTTCATTTAGCATAAAATTTGCTTTAGCAGATATATTACTATTATACCCTTTTAACAAACCTGTATTACCGCCAAACTCAGGGTTATCTACAATTTTTCTTAATTGTTCAGGTATTATACTTTGTCTATATTTAGCCGTTAGTTTTCCAATTTCTTTTAAATATTCTTCTTTTGTTTTAGATTCAAGAAGTTTAATTAAAGAGTTACCATTAAAATTAGCTACTTGAAGTTCATGCTCACTTCTATACATCCTTTTACCAGTTTCAGGATCAATCATACCTTTGTCTATAACACCGGCATTGTGAGTAGCTAAACCTCTAGCAAAACCTTGACCTATACTTGTTTGTAGTTGTAAAAGATGATGTATACTACTTAAAGCAGAAGCTTTATCCTTAGAACCAGCATAGTAGTCAAACAACTTGCCTTTTATATAGTTTAATGCTTTTTCGTTAGCTATTTCCGTTTGTTCTAATGTAACACCTTTTTTAGTTAAAAAGTCAGACATTGCTTTAGCATATCTCTTTTTACCAGCAGGAGTAGACGTATCAATAGTTTCTAACAACTGATCGTGTTTCTTTTTAACATTTACGTTATCAGTTAATTTAACATGTGCTGGATTAAAATCTAATTTTTCTTTTGTTCCTAAACCATCATAAGTTCTTTTTCTATGACTAGCTGACAAATAACCTTCCTTAGTATAATCTGCTTTTTCAAAATTTAATAAAGGTGTTTTGTATTGTCCATGACCTAAACTATTAGTAAATAATTTAGCAATAGCAGGATCCATTGTTTTTGCAATCTCAGCCATTTCAGAGTAAAACTTTTCATTAAAAACAGGATCTTTTACTCTATCTGTCATTGTTTTTATTTTACCATTTTTGTCGGTAATGTTAAACTCTAGTCTTTGAATATCTTTTGCATCCCAACCTTTTTCTTGTAAAACTCTATTTATCTCTCTATTTATTCCCACGTATTTGTCAGGAAAAGAAATAGGCACAAATGGTTTTACTTTAGCTGTAAGACCTAGTGACTGCATAGCTGTCATTCTATCGTTTAAGTTTTTTACAACGTCACTACTTATTTTATAACCGTTTTCACCACTTATTTTATCCCAGTGTTTATCTAAAACTTTTTGATCAGCTGTACTAAATTTTAATTTTAAGTTTTCCCATGCTTCACCCGTGTTTTCATAATCATTCCAATTATGTGTTCTTATACTTTGTTTAAACTTATTCCAAACACCTATTTCTTTTTTAGCCAACTCGCTTAAATCTTTTGACTGCAAACCTTTTGGTGTTGCTCCTTCAATTTTTTCTTTAATATAACTATTATAAATATCTTCAAATGTAAGTTTATGATATGCTTCAGGAGCTTGTTTTTTCATAAAATCTTGAACCATTGGATCATTTAGTTTTTCTCTAAAATCTTGTGATGACTTAGGTTTACTTATATATGTTATAAACTGTTGTGCTGCTTTTTTAATAGCTACATTATCTCTTTTGTTAAATATAATGTTTTCTAGTTGACCTTCTACATAATCGTTTTTAGTATACTTAAGTGTTCTAGCGTTAGTTTCTGACCACTCAGGCATTTCATTACTTTTAAACTTTTCGTTTGTTTTAGTATATATAGATTTAAATATACTTTTGTTTATGTTTGTAGGTTGATAAAACTTTTCATTAGATGTTTTAGGCAAAAACACATGTGCATTTTTTTCACCTATATTATCAAATGCTTCTTTAAAATTATTTACAAACTCAGCTGGCTTCATATCACGAGTAACATTCATAGCTTCATACAAACCATCTTCAGTAACTTTTTCAAAAGCTTTACCTATACTATTAAAAGATAAATCTTTTATATAGTTTTCAGGTTTTATACCTTTTACATAATCTATAACATCTTGGGTTTTTATAGAAGAAGGAGCTTTAGTAATTTCACTTATACGTATACCCTCGTTTAAAGCGTTAAATGCTTTTGCTGGTTCACTTTCTTTTGGTCTAAAATCAAAAGACTCTCCGCTTAAATATTTGTTTTCTAAATTTCTAGCAATATCAGGATCAGACAAGCTAATATCAAAACCTCCAGATTTACCAACATCTAAACTACCTTCTTTTATTTCAAATACACGTAGCGCTAACTGCTGCATAACATGTTTTGTTAAAGGGTATTGAGCTTCTGTTTTACCAAAAGCGGCTGGATCATATGTTTTAATTATAGACTCTAAACCTCTGTTTTTACCTCTTGATAAATCATAAACTAATTCTGTAGCTAGCATGTATCTATCAGCTGGGTCTGTTACTTGTAGATCAGGAGCACCTTTTCTAACCATCCTTTGATTATAAGAATCAATAACGTTATATACAATACCGTCAAACTCTTTACTAACAGATGTAGTTGGTTTTGCTGGATCAGGTAGTAAAAGTTCTTTTAACACTTGATCTATATTTCCATCGTACTTTTCTTTTAACTGATTAAACCTATCTTGTGTTGATTTTGATTTTTTAGCAAGTTCTTGTAAATTTTTAGAAGATGTTTCTACAGCAAAGCCTTCAGCTTCAGATTTTCTAGTTCTCATATCTGAACCAATAGGTTCTTTTAACCAGTGTTGTTTATCTATATTATTAAAAATATCCCATTGTTTTTGAGTTACTTTACCTTTTGATAAACCTTGTGATAGACTATAAAAGAAATTAACTAAATCTTCTTTTGTTTTTATTTTATAATCAACGCCAAATTTTTCCATTAAACCTTCAGACCACTTGCCTAGGTCTTTATATTTTTCAGACGTTACAAACCTACTGTAATTTCTTGGATTAGCTAAAGCTTCAAATACATAAGCAACATACTCTTCATTTAATAATTTCTTTTCTTCTGTTTTTATTTGTTCTTTTGTTTTACCCTCTAATTCAAGCGCTCCTTTTCTTTCTTCAGTAAATTTATATCCTTCTACAATATCTTTAATAAAGAACTCGTTACCTTTCATGTCAAACATTTTCTTTTTATCAAAAACTTTTTCTAGCTGTGTTCTTAATTGTGCAGCTACATCAGGATTTCTTTTTATAAGTTCTTTAAATGCGTAATGTACTATTTCATGAGGTAATTTACCAGGTTCTGCTTTGTTAGTGTTTATCCATATTCTGTTTCTAGCAGCGTTTATTTCAGCTGCAGCAGTTTTGTCTGTAACCCACTTAGGTGCTTCTTTACCAGCAATCATTTCTAAATTACCTTCAGGATCAATAATAGTTTTTACATTATCAAAAACTTTATTAACGTGCTCTGTTGCTTTAGCATCATCTTGCCAGTCTTCAAATCTATATGCTGTCATCAACATATTCTCTGAGTTTATATAAAGCTCTTGATATTTTTTTCTATCTGCTTTTAATTTTTCTAATCTCTGTTTTGTGGTTGGATTATTACCTTCTAAGGTTTTCATTTGATTTTCTAAAAATGAAATCTGTTCATTTATTTGTTTTGTTACAGCAACTGATTCGTTTCTAACTTGCTCAATACCTTTCCACCAAACTTTACCTCTTAACGTTTGTGATCTTACAGGAGCTATACCTAATGAGGCTGGTATTTTACCAAGACCATCATAACCTTTTCTTATTTGACCACCTTGTTTAGCCATACCTCTTATACCTAAAGTACCAAATACTAAAAAGTCAACTAAAGCTGTTTGTGCTGTGTCTGATAGTTTAAACTCATCGTTTTCATTAAAGTAAGTTTCTTCTAAATGAGACATAAAGGTTTTATTACCTTTTAAATCTTCAACTAACGCCTCAAGGTTTTGTGCACCTTGAACAGATAACGTACCGGCTATACCACCTCTACCTATATTGTTAACAACGTTGTTTAATGTAGGGCTTGCAGATTTTAAAAATGGTAAAGCTTTTCCTATAGAGTAAAAAGCAACGCCACCACCCATATGATAATATTCGTCAAAAGCAGCTTTCATTTTAGCTTCTTCGTACATAGCATGTAATACAAAGTTGGTTGTGTGTGCTAATCCTCTAGAAGACTTAACACTCATGCCAGCACCTCTACCGGCTTTATATAAGTTTTTAGCTAATTTAGGTATACCTGTAAATACACCAACTTTTTTAGCAGCAACATCTATAGCAGCAAACTCTGCTAACGCAGGTATAAAACCAGTAAAACCTTCCCATGTTTTATAACCAACTGACCTGTCAAGTCTCTTTTTCATTTCTTCAGTTACAACACCACCATAAGTATCTTCTAATGTTTGTACAACGTCTTTTTCTTTTCGTATAGTGTATATATCTCTTTTATAAACTTTATTGTAACTGTCTTCATCGTATTTTTCAAATACTTTATCAAAACCTGCCCATTGTGCTAAATCGCCTTTAAAACCTTCACCAGCTTTAAGTAAACCTTGTTTCATAAAGTCTTTAAAGCCTTGTCCTTCTAGTTTTTGTGTTGGATCAATGTTCATTGCATCCATTTGTCTTAACACTTCTTTTTCTAAAAGTATTTGTTTTCTGTTATCTCTGTGGTCTCTAACTTTTAATTTAAATGCTCTTGACAAGTCTTTATCACTAAATAAATCCTCATCGTAAAAATTTCTTTCTAACCAACCAAATTCTTGTTTTTTATCATTTTCTAATAAACCAAAATAACCTAATGGTGAATCAAAATTATTACCAGTTATTATATTTTGTCCAGTACCTTGTTCTATAGCAGCTTGTTCCTCTCCAGTTATCACGTTTGATCCACCAGCACTATCACCATCAGTAGCTATTGTTCTACTAAAATTTTTACTTAATACACTCATAGGTACTCTATAAGTAAAACCATTTTCTACAGCACCTGTTTTATATTCTTTTAATACTTCCCAAGCTTCAGGATCATTAACGACAACATCATACATGTCTTCACCCTCAAAGTCATTTAAAGCAAGTTCTTTGAACTTACCCTCTCTTAATGATCTTATATGCTCTGCGTATGTAGGTTCTGTTAGTTGACCACCGTTTTCTATTATTTCTTTATAAGCATTTATTTCTTCTTCTGTAAACTCGTATGAATCTTTTGTTTTATCTAAAGTTTCAATAGGATTACCATCCCAGTCATATAGGTTTTTAACATTATTACCATATTCGCTTTTATTAAGCTCATCATATGCTTTCTTTAATTTTTGTTGTAGGATTTCAGGTGTAAGAATATTACCATTTTCATCTTCAATGGTTTCACCTGCCATGGATTTTTTTAGCTGTTTTGTAATATCCATTACATTTTGTTCAGCTGGAGTTGATGCTAAATAATCGTATTCTTCATAGGTGGCAACAATAGCGCCTTCACTATTAAACTTAGGATCTTCAGCTCTTTTTACTATTTCAGAGTTTAATCTTTTTTTATTAGTATCTTTATTTAAATTATCTTCTTCTGATACTTTTTTCTCAATACCGTATTTTATTAGTTTGTCTAAGTCTCTTTCTAATAGGTTTTCGTAACCTTCTTTTTGCTCAAAACCACCGTACCAGTTTTGATCACCGAATTGTTTTTTTAATTCTTTTGCTATTTTTTTATAAGCATCAGCATCACCTTCAGCTTGATCATCATATCCTCTTAGTATGTTTTTCCATTGAACTACGTTATCGTATTGATCAACGTCAACACCATAGATGTTAGCTATATTTTCAGGATTATTTAACCAATCCATTATAGGTTGTTTAGCACCATTATACTGGTTTACAAAATTAACGTCGTTTATTCTTTTGTTTTCTTTTATTTTGTTTTGCTTTCTGTTTTCTTCCTCTTGATCGTATACAGCTTGTGGCTTAAATTTAGCGTCCATTCCACCACCAGCAAATATACGTGGGTTTGGTTGATTAGCTATATCAAAGGGTTTAGGAAGATCAGGGTCTATAATAGGATCTTCTTGTGGTGTATTCCACCAAGTCAATAAATCTTCGTAATTATGATTTGACATGTTTTATTATTTAAGTTCGCCTTGAGCTATTAGTCTTCTTATGTACTTCATAAAATCTTTTACGCTTGTGCCTTTCATTTTTTTATCAAAAAGTATATTTTTAGAAAACCAGTCTGCGGATTTAGGATCAGAAGTTTTCATCATACCTTGATTCATTCTTTTATCATAAATTCCAACTCCATCAGGCAAAGGAACAATTACATAGTTACTTCCAGCGAAAACATTACTTTGCCAATCATCAATTGTCAACGATATAGTTGGATCGTCGTTAGTTTTCATCCATTGTAACATCTCCAATTGAGATTGAGAAAAGTCAGGTTTATCATCATCAGGATTTTTTCTAGCATTATAATTACCAACAGCTGTACCAACACCACTAGATATTACACCAGCATAATAATCAGTTAGCTCTTTTCTTAATAAATCTTCGTTTTGTGGTGCTATCCAATCAACAGGTTGTTTTCTGCCTTCTAAAATCTCGTTATCGTACCACTCATCAAAACTTAAACCAGTAGAACCAACATCATCATATGCCATAGATAATAAACGATCTCTATTACCTTTAAACATATTCATAAGTTTTAATCTAACACTAGCATCGTCATAAGGAATACCATATCTATTACCATTGTCTATATACTTTTGATACATGTCTAGATAAGCAGTTGCTCCTTCAGCATCTTCTAGTCTATAATCAGGAATTTGATCTTGAGGTATACTAAGCACTTCTCCATTATAATCGACATTATAAACAATGTTTTTATTTTCGTCCATTGTTATTTGAGCTTTATTTCTTCTTATTTGGTCTATAATATGAAGATCTTTATCACTGTTAGATTCAGAAATCATACCACCGTCAAAATCTTTTAAATAACCGATGTTTTCTTCCTGCATATTAGTAAAGTAGTTATTGTATTTATTAGCGTTAGCTATAATACCAGCGTTGCCAGTTTTAGCATTCATATACTCTTCTGAATATGGATCGCCTTCTGCAATAACTTTAGCATTATTTGCAAAAGTCATTTTATCTTGCATTAACATTTGTGTCAACATAGGTTGAAACTGTGGTGGTATTTTACTTAAATCCAAGGAAGGCATTTTATCTACTTCAGCTTTAGCAGCTGCTCTACGTAGTTTTCTTTCATTTTTTTTATTTGCTTTGTCTAATAAGTATTGTCTACTAGCAGCATCAGTTCTTCTTTGCGCATCAGAAATTAAAGGATTTAATACTTCACCTAGCTCTTTATAGTTCATACCCATGTCGTTACGACTCTGTACAACTCTTCTATCTATGTTTATTAAGTCAGTAGATGTAGCATAAGGTACCTTGTTTATGCTTGTGTTAGCATAACCGCCAGACGCTCTTTGTTTCATTGCTTTATTGTATTCTTCTTGTGTCATGTCTTATTTATTTATCCTATGTACCATATGAATTATCTGATCTTAACGGTACTCCACCTTCACCAAATAACAACGGGTGATTTTGGAAACCTCCACCTAAACCGTCTTGGCCACCACCACCAAATCCACCGATTTTAGTTGATTTACCGAACATATTACCTAGCTTCATTCCAGCTGTTGCTGTTGTAGCTATACCAGATTCTAAATTTTTTCTAGCTTCTTCTCTAGCTTGATTAGCTTTTTCTAATCTATTAGCCGAGAAACCAAACTCTGTTTTATTTTGATTAGCCTGCATCTCTCTAGACATCATCTCTCCTTTTCTTTGTAACAAATCAACTCTTTCAGCACCTTGAGCCATTTTCATTTGATTAGCTTGCTCTTGCTGACCTATAGAAGCAGCATTTGCCTGTATGTTCTGTGTTTGTTGTTGAGCCATAGCCTGAGCTAACGAAGCAATACCGCTACCACCAGCTGAAGCACTCATTGTTTGCATTGTATTAGCTAAAGCTTGATTTTGTTGTTGAGCTTTAAACTCATTCATTTGTTGATTAACGGTAAGATCTTCATACGCGTTTTCCATGTTTGCGTAAGGATTACTAGTATCTTGCTGAAGAATTTTATCCTTCATTCTATTATACTCACCTTGAGCTTCTCTTTGCTCTTGTTTTCTTTTTTTACTACCTATTATACCCTTAGCAATATTATACACGCCACCTGCGGCCTGCATGGCTAAAGCTACTGGAAATAATTTTGCTGGTGAATTACTCATTTTCTTATTTATTTATATATTTATAATTACACTTTTTATCATTTATTTACTACTTATAAAGATTTCAGAGCTAACTGCAAACAGTTCTGCTCTATCTGTAGAGTCATTTCTCATCTGTACTTGAGCATAATAACCTATAACACC
>TARA_R100000654_G_scaffold36186_3_pt1 | contig 16415 bp, 29 predicted proteins | sample TARA_R100000654 | Tara Oceans TARA_R100000654 (sample SAMEA2622473) | marine metagenome | biome: marine biome (ENVO:00000447); feature: surface water layer (ENVO:00002042); material: "saline water (ENVO:00002010), including plankton (ENVO:xxxxxxxx)" | depth 5 m
GCTTTGAATAAAAATTGTAAATACAAAAATTAAAAATAATAATACGATAGCAAATTTTGTTCTAGGATTCATTTCTTATATACCTTATCTTCTAAACTGTTTAATCTTCTATTAGTTTGTTCTTCGTATTTTTCTAATTCTTTAATAAGATAATCAATTTTTTGATTGATTACTTTTGTGTCATCTTGTTCAATTTTATATTCTGGTAATGTTTTAGCAACCTCTATCTCTGCAGTTAATTGTGAATATGTCATTGTAAGTGATATTATACCACCGACCAATAATCCTATAAATTTGATATCTAGCTTTATATCGCTTCTACCATCTCCATCAACGTCTATTGCGACTTTTTTATTTGTTATATCATCCATGCTTTTATTTTTAAGAACTTTCATCAAAATTAATTATTTTAATTGATAGATGTTTTTGAGAATCTAAAATATCAGCAATTATTGGATAAATTCTTTTATAACAATCTGTAGATTGTCCTAAAAATGGCTCTTTGTCAATATTTTGCGATATAACATTTCCAACAAGCAAACAACCATGTGTATGGCTAGTATCGTTACCGCAATGCATAAGAATATGAGTAAAATTAGGAACATCGAGAATGTGTAGCATGCCTCTATGAATGCCCTCAAAACGCTTTTTATATTTATTATGATGACCGCCCTCTTTTCTGTATTCAATTTTATATGTGCCTTGAGGTATGCGAGTTTCTCCATATACCTTGACCTCTCTTTTTTCATCTTCAAGAGTAAAGCATAAAAAATCTTTTTTGTTTGTTTCATCATTTATTAAAAATAATAAACCTAATGTACTATCTTTTTTTGAACTATATCTATATAATTCTAACCTCATGAAGTTTGTTCTAATTTAATTGATAATGATATAATGCCTCTATAATATGTATTATCTGGTTCATCTTCTGTTAGGTAGGTAATGCCCTCGTTCACTTGAGAATAAACATTGAAATTATCTGATGTTAAATTTAATAAACCACTCTTTAGTATAACTAATTGTGATATTGAGTTTATAATTTGATTTGCTTGTAACTGTCCACCGTCTCCAGACGCAAACCTTGTAACAACTTCTATTCTTGTTGAAACATCAGCAATATAATTTGTTCTATTATCTTCTATTTGATTTGTACTAACGGAATAAATTATTATATAGGGATATCCTGCATTATCTGGTACTGTATTATAAACTGGAACATTAGAACCATCATAACTTATATTACCATTCAATACATTAAATAATCCTCGTCTTACAAAGTGTGCAGGTTCTTTCATTTGGTTGTATTTTTAATTTCTCTTTTAATGAATCTATTTAAATCTTTTAATGAATCTTTAAATGCAGGATATAAAAAAGGTTGTGGATTTGTACCAACTTTTAATATTTTCATCATTATTGGAAATGATATTTGTTTGGCTTCTTCTGGAGATTTATTTAATTTTTGTACAATCCACCTTTCTATTGCTTCTTTAAAATCTACAGCACTATTACTTTTTTTACCTTTAAATTTTTGAGCTATTTTTTTAAATTCTGTAGGTACATCAACTTTGGTTCTAGTACCAAATTCTAAAAATGGTGCATAAAATTCATTGACTTGTGCACCACCTTCCATATTATTTTTTGAAATAAATGGCTTTACCTTACCAGTCAAATTAAAATTTTTCTTACCTAGATTCTGATTTGCAAGTCCAGAAAACACAAAACTAAATTCCTGTAATGCTTTAAATATATTATTATCTAATAACCTAGATTTATCACCTAACCTCTTTTTTAATTTTTCTAATTCTGGAGTTGTATTACCAATAGTTATCATGCTGTCCTGTTACCTTTCACTTGAAAAAAATATAAATCTAATTCTAATATAGTATTTATTCTATACTGATTATTGTCTCTTTCTGGAAATAATACATCGCCAACTTGTATATTTCCTGTTGCTGTATTTTTCCTTATAATTAAATCAATACCCTTATTTAATTGTCTTTTGTCATTATTAAAAGACATATCACCATCAGTAAATTTTAATTTTGCCCATATTGTAGCTACAGTTGATTGTGATGATGTGAAACCACCAAAGCCATCTGCTGATTTAGTTAATCTTTTAACAGCAACTCTATCTCTAAACTCTCCAATGTTCATTTTATATATCGCTTATATATTTAAATGGGTCAAGAATCTTTTTAACTCCTGTAGGTATTTCAGATATATTTCCTGCAACAAAGTCAGTTCTATTATCATAGTATGTTGTAGCTAATTGCATAATTGCTAATTTTAAAGCACTATCTGACATACCAGAAGTTGTATAAACTATCTTAATATCTTCATTTGGTAACCCTGTAAGAATTATATATTTATCATCCATACCATAAGAATCAAAACTTGCAGTTTTTAAAGAACCATCACTTTCTTGAGTTTGTACGCTTGTTATGGCATTTATAGGTGCATAAGGTAATAATATTTTATATCTATCCGCATACAAACCATCATAATTTCCACCTTTTTCTGGTACATGACTTCTAAAATAAGTTCTTGTTTTTGCTACAATATCTCTATTAATATAATCTTCACACGCACTTCTTGCTGACGTATTTAATATACCGATTAATGTATCATCACTAGACGTTTCTATTCTAGCATAACTTTTTATTTCAGAAGTTGAAACTAATTCACTTCCTGTTGTAGAATCAATTTGTACGCTTACCATTATTTTGTTTCCTTATCTCCTTTGTATTCTTTAGTTTCTTTTTTTCCCTTTTCTTCTTTAGATGCCCATCCTTTACTTATCCAGACATCTCCTTTACTATCTTCAACATCCATAACATATCCTTTCTCATAAGTTACGTTATCAATCATTAATACAGTTTTTAATTTTACTTTCATAATTTATAAATTTATTGTTTTTGTAAAGATAAAAAAAAAGAGCAACTAATTTAGTTGCCCTTAAAACACCTTAGTATTTTTTATTTATCCCCAAACAATATACCTTAAGTTATCATTATATTTTTCATTCATAAGTTCATCTCCATCTTTTGTCCAAACAGGGCTTAGAGAGTTATTACGATTCTTAGCAGAAGACAAACCAGCAGATAATAATGCACCTCTTGTGTCTTTATCATGCCAATAGACCTCATAAAAACATTTAACAGCATTATCATAAATAGTCGTTCCTACTTTAATATTATCATTTGTGACTTTACCAATAGGTTTTAAATTATTCATAGTTTTCATTTTTAGTTTTTAATAATACTATAATTTAAAAATTTTTTTAATAAAATCAAAATATTTTTATAAATTTTTTTTTAATAAAAAAAAGGAGGTTTATACAACCCCCTTTTGTAAACTAAATTAGATTAAACTAATTATGAAGTTTCTAATGCTGTTTTAGCAGTTGAGAACGCACCTTTTACAATACCAGTAGGTAAGTAAATAGAATGTGCAATTCTAGCAATACCTCTAACTGAAACTAAATACTTGCTAAAGTTATCGCTGTCCTCGTAACCAAAGTCTACTCTTAGACCTTCTCTTTGCCATACTTGTGATGCTTGAGAAAAATCAGCTACAACAAAATTACCAGCCGCCATTTTATTATTCATATAAACTGGAACGCCATTAATTCTAAAGAAGCCGTCTGCAGAAACTAGAGAATTACCTCTCAAGTATTCGTTAGTTGTGTCTTTAAGTAACGCGATTTTATGGAAATCTGTAGGATTCAGCACAATACCATTTGCCGCATAATTAGCTAACGCAAGCTGATTCATTGCCACGTATAATACGTCTAATTCCTGTGCTGATTCAATTGCATTTGCAAATCCACCTGCCGCAAAAGTTGTTCCACCATTCATCAATCCTAATAAATTAGGAGAACTACCAGAGCCACCAATTAATTGGTCATCAATAACTGTATTGATTTTTGCAGGTAATCTCTGCGATAAATAAGAAGAAAGACCCGGAGTATCGTCAAGCATCTCCTGTGATATAGTCATCACTGCAGACGTTTTTTGAACTACGGCATCTTCTGCTGTTAGTTGGAATTCACTATCAGTTGGTGCAGAACCCTCTGCTACATTTGCAGCGTTATCTGTGTAAGCAGATTCTTTGACATATCTAATAACATTAGAATCTGTATTACCAACTGGAATAATTCCCATCATGTTAGTTACGTTGCTTGGGTCTCTTTTTATCCCATCAACCCTCATAACACCAGTTGCATCTCTTGAAGAGCTTGCACCTGCAAAATCAGACGAAATTAATACGTCTGCTTTCATTTCAATAGAAGCATTACCTCTAGAACCATCTTTCATAGCCCTTAAAGATTCACTTTTGCCAATAGCATCAGTAAATGCTTCTTTTTTGCTCATAAAAGTATTGTTGAAGTTATTTTTTTTATTTTCAACTTCAAATGTATCAATACGTTTATTTAGAGCTTCATTTTCCTCATTAAACTTGGTAACGAGGTTTTGAACTTCACCCTTAAGCACTTCATCAACTTTATTATCTAAATTATCTTTAGATGCCTTTCCTGCTTTTTCAATTTTTTCATCAATTAAATCAGCAAGTTTATTGAGATGCTCTTGAGTATTTTCATCAATATTACTCATGTTTATTTATTTAAACGGTTATACAAAAAATTAAACACCTCAAGGTTTTGTCCTTCTTTTTTCGGCAAAGTGACTTCATCAATCGGCTTTGTGATACTCATATCAGATTTTAAACATTGAAGTTGGTATTCAATAGCAAATCCTAAATCATCTGAGATGTTTCCATCTTTTAATAATTTATTAATTGCATTAAATTTCTTTTCTATTTCTTTAGCCTTTTTCTCTTGACTTTTAACGTCATTTATCATTGCTTGTTCATTTGCCGCTATTGTAACAGCAGAGACTTCATATAATTTAACTTCCTTTATATATCTAGTCTTTTCTTCTTCAACATAATCTTTGACAATAGGCATAATACCTACGCTATTTTCAGTAATAACACCATACTTCATCAATTCCATTACATCTTTGCCTAATGTAGTTTTTGGAATAGTTGCAGTAAATGCTAGTCCTTTTTCATCTTCATATAATTCATCCATCTTTCCGATAGGTTTTGTTATATCGTGTTGATAAATATATTTTACCCTATCTCCATTTTCTTGAATTGTTTTTGTATATGCTCCTCTCATTATTACATCATCATCACTATCTCTATTACCAAAAACAGAACCGTAGCCCTTGACTACCCCTGCTTTTTCGTCTAAATCACCTATTGGTGCTTGTTTATATAAAATCATAATATTATTTTTAAATTCAAAAATAGCACATTTTTTTAATATTTTTTTTAATTACCGTTGAACAGATATTCAGAGCGTTTAGGTATAGGGGCAACATAACAAGAACAATTTATTACTTCACTTGCAGGACCCTGCCCTGCATAGGGTAATATATTACCAGTTACTGGATTTACAAATGAATCTGTAAATGGTATTGGCTCCTCTCTATCTAATGCTACGTGACCTTCTCTATGGTCAACACTTCCACCTAAAATCCATTTTTTAACCATTTGTTCTGGTTTCATGACTGATAATGCTCCTTGATTTACACCTAAATTAGAGGCTAATGTTGTTTCAGTTTTAACAATCCTACGTGCTTCCCATATTGCTCTCTTATCTAACTGTTTATGTAATCTCTTAGATTTACCTTCAAATGAATCTTCTACAAAATCTTTATCAAGTAACATTTTAGTAAAAAGTTTTTCTACAGATTTTATTGACGTTGCTTGTACTGATGACTGTTTATTAAATGTGCTATTTATTGCATAATTCCTAAAAAAAGTATCAACTATATTATCAGTATCTTCTTGTTTACCTAAAAAAGTCTCATAGTTTTTTTTGTACCAATTATAAAAAATCAATCCAGTATTTGTATATATATCAATGTATAAGTTTTGTACATCATTTTTTTGGAAAAAAATTTCATAGGCTTGTACATCTTTTATACCATTTTTTAAAAAATCATCAATACAAGCATCATAGCCTTTACGATAATATTTTTTTGATATTGTAAAATTTTTTCTTTGTGATTGTCTGTATAGTTTTGTATACCCCTTTTTAAAAGCGAGTATAAATTTTTTCAAAGAAAAATTATATTCTTTGTTAATATTTATAGAAGGCATTATTCCTCTATTTGTTTCAGTTTACGTTCTGACCATTTCAACATAGAATCTCCGCCCCATAAATTAAAGCTGATAGTACCGCAAACAGGCTTATCATCTTTTTCATAATTGCCTGTATCATAGGCTTTTGCTCTTGATAAATAACTGTAAACCCTTTTTAAAACTGATAGAGAAAATGACCTATTTGCTACTATATCTTGTGCTCTTTTTTTGCCAACTGCTGTTGCACATGGATTATTATACTTATCATTAATTTTTATTGCTCTTTCTGCATTTGATATTGCTTTTTTTGGATAACCACCATAGGTTTCTTGTTTTTCCTGTTTACTAAGTTGCTGTTGTAGTTCTTCCATATTTCTACATGGCATATAAACAGTTCCACTACCAGTATTATGACTATGTGTAATATCACATCCTATCTCTCTAGCTCTCTGCATTGCTTCATCTGGAGTATCGTAAACCTCATCTTCTAAATCTTTGTTTCTTCTTCTTTCTTCTTCTTCATCATAATGTGTTTTTTCATCAGCAACTGCTTCATTATATTCATCATGTGATTCAAAAGGCATAAAAACTTCTTCTCCATCCCAACTATGTGAATGAGACCCACTACCACCTAATTCTCTTGCTCTTTCTTCTGCTTCTTGTTCTGTAGTAAAAACATCTGTCATTCCCGGTACTAATTTTTTATAATCAAAATCAATACTTTTTCCTTTTGAACTAAGTGGATGACCTTCTGGAAATAAATCTGTGTCATGTTTACCGCTTCTAAATTTACCATTTTTCAACGCATAAAGGTAAGAATTTACGCGAGCCATTGCCCATTGCTGCTCACTAGAAACAGTTGGCCTTACTGATTGTGGATTAGTTCTATATGCACCTATACCTCTTTTATAAACAGCAAAAAGAGTTCTCACATTAGTTTTTTTTGTTTTAGATTTTACTTTTTCATTATGGTCATCTGCTTTTTTCTTTAATGCCTTTCTAAGTCTTTCATTAATTTCTTGTTTCTCCTCTATTGCATGTTCAAAAAAGTTTTTTTCCGAACCTAAATCTAAATCAGATATAGGTAAAAAATTACTTGGTACTAAATAGTCATTCATTATTTCTAATTCATCATCTAATCCATATCCCATTGCCATTCTTTTCTCATTACTTGATAACCAATAAGACTGACTTAATTGTGCAACAATTTTTTCTTGCTCTTGTTGTAGCTCACTTATAGAGGAATAATCAAAATCTAAAAATAAATTTTCACCGTACAAAGGCACTAACCATCTATTAAGTTCATCCCTTAATTTATCAAGTTCTGGGATTACAGCATTTTGGTATAATGCTTTTTTTGCCTCTCTCATATTATTATATGTAGAGGATTCCGTATTATTTAGTAATTGTACTGGTACACTAAATATATTACAAAGGTCTTTGATACTTGCATTGTATGTTTCAATTAGCTGTAAGTCTCCTGCACTTAATCCAAAATTTGTCCATGACAATTTTTTTGGAGTAACAATCACATCACCTGCATTGTGTGAACCTTGATAATTTCTTCTAAACGCATCTTTTAATTGTTGTGCTTGTGTTGGTGTAAGTGATTCATCTTCACTTGTTAAAATTCCTCTTGCTGTTTGATTCTGTAAATATTTTAATCCTGTTTCTACTGCTTCATTATTTGAAACCATAGAACGCAGACCACTTAATAAAGGAGATTGACCATATAAATGTGAACCACTACCATCATAATCTGGATTAAAATCTGCAATATGTAATATATCATCTGCATCAATATCATAAGCATTTCTACCGTAATTCATACAATATTTTGCAACTGGTTCAAATATACCTTTACTTTTTATCTCAATTAAATGACTTGGCAAAGCATATAGTTCATTAAAAATTTTACCCTCTCTACTTTCTGGACCAATACCATATATAAATCTGTTACCAGTTAATTTACCAAATGCGATAACTTCTGTCATCCATGTTGCATAACTTTGTGCAGGGTTTGGTCTATCTAATAAATCATGTAAAGGAGTATGCTCAACTTTTTTAAGAGCATGTTTTTTTATCATATTAGCTTTTATTAGACTATCATCATTAACAATACCAGATGTAAGTGCTTTATATTGTTTTAAGGTATCTTCATCTTGTTTTTCATAAATTATATAAGGTACAGCAACTGCTGTTTTAGTTATTAGATTTACAAGTGAATAGATTGTTGGGTTTTTTTGGTAACCTTTCCTTATATAATTATCATCATTTTCAGTATTTGATATTGTGCTGTTACCCATGTAACTATATATTGCCCTATTATATTCTGGATTAGTGTTTTGTGAAAACGCTTTTAATGCTGATTGTAATCTTTGATAAAATGTAGGCATATATTTTTTTTTGTAAAGTTAATTAAAATAAATAATTTATTTAATACACAAAAAATTCTGTTTTATTACTGTATCTAGTATAAATACCATAACGCAATGCATCCATTGTGTGATTATATTTATCTCTTGGTTTATTTGTTTTTGTACCATCTTTTAGTTCTTCCCAAATATAAAATTGGTATTCATGTTTTATATTTTTAGAACAATTAGAAACAAATATATCAAATTCTTTAATTAAAGAAATTCCTGCATTTATACTACCTTGTCCTTTGATACTAGGTTTAGCCAATATACCAGATTGCCTTAGTTCTTCTATTGATTTTGGCTCAGCAGAATCGCAATATATAATTGTATTTTGATATTTGTTCTGTTTTAGAAAAACAGATATATCTTGGTTTGTCATACCAGTTTTATAGCATATTTCCTTTATATAAATTTTATTATTTTGTTTTCTTAATTCAACGATTGCGGTAGGGTCATTAGTGTAACCCCAATCTAACGCTAAAAAAACATCATCACTTTCAGGAAATTCAGAATAATCTATAAAAGACCAGTTATTAAAAATCATACCCTCAGAAAATGTTGCCTTTTCGCCAAGACCATAAACACGCCAATATTGTTCATCTCTGTTTTTCAGTCTTTCTATTTCATCAATAATTTCTTTTTCTAAAAATGCATTGTCTTTATATGTTGAAATAAATGTTTCTGCATCTTCTCTTTCCATAAGTTCATCATAAATCCAATGTATAGGGTCAGACGGATTAAAATCAAGTATAACCTCTCCTGTTGTTCTCATTATTAACTGTCTGAAATCTTCATAAGTAAGCTCATTTGCTTCATTAATAAATAAAATATTTCTCTTTCTTCCTCTAATTTTTTGTGGCTCATCTACACTAATGAATTCCACTTTATGTTTATTAAAATAATAAATCATTTCACTTTTATTTAAATACCCATTATACAATATTCCTACAACTTCTAATATTCCCATAAAATCTCTAAATACTGATGCCCTTACTGCAGGTAAAGTCTTTCTAGCAATGGTTATTATTTGTGGTTTTTTTGTAGCTAACAATAGATGAATTAAATATTGACATATTGCATACGTCTTACCAGACCTTGTGCCACCTTGAAAAATTTTAATTCTTTTTTTACTATTTAAACACTGGTAAAATTGAATATTGCATTTTATTTTTTTGACGGCTGCCATTGTATTATTTCAGTTTTCACATCTCCAGAATGTGTGATTTCCTGTCTTTCAACATACCCTCTATCTTTTGCTTTTGTTTTTAGGTAAAAAATAGTTGCTGTTGGGTTACCGTCTTGTATTTGTTTGAATAATTGACTTTCTGCGAAATCTTTTGCTACATTACTCAAATCGTCAACTTTTTTTTTAAAGTCTGTATCCTCTTTATAATATCGATAAAATGTAGTTCTATCAATACCAACTTGCTTACAGGCCGTGGTAACTACACCTAAAGATTTTTCTAAAGATTCTAATAATGCTTTTTTAGTATGTTGTATTTTGTTGTTTTTCATTTTACAAAATTATGAAATTAATTTTTATATCTATATTTTTACTATGCGAGTATGGTGTAATGGTAGCACAATTAACGTCCAGTTAGTAGGTGAAGTTCAAATCTATCTACTCGCTCAATATATTTTCATATTTAAACATAATTTTTTCATTTGTTTATTTAAAGGATATACATATTTATATTTACCAGATTTTTTTCTTTTAGGTATTTTATCTCTATTTTTTACATTTGCTATTATTCTATCATGTCTCCATTTACCTTTATAATAAACTTCCCATCCACTTGTTTTTGTTTCATCTATAAGAATCCAGTTCGTTGCTTTATATATAATACCTTTATGATTTTGCCCTTTATCTGCATAACTAATTAAAAGTTGTATAGATGGACAATGTTTTTTAGCTAGTTTTATTGCTCTACCTAAAACTTGACTTGTGCTTTCTTGTTTTCCATTTAATGCCATTCTTGTTAATTCTAAATATTGACCATGTGTCAAATTAAAAGAATTTCCTAATCTATAGTTTGCACCACCACCGAAAACTACACATCCGCACCATTCATTTTCTTTATTATAAACATTATATGCCAATCTAGTAACTGGTATTGCTTTTGCATAATGATAATTCATACATGCATATTTAACAGCTTTATAAGACGCTTTTTTTAAAATCATATTTCTCCTGCACTTACTGAAAAATGTGCACCATTATATTTTCTATCTAATAACTCTTTTATATCAATCTCGGCTTTTTGCAAATCATCTACGTTTTGAAATGTTATTTTCATTGTAGCAGGTTTATTCTTTTTATTTTCATCTAATTCATTGAAATCAGGTAATTCATGATAATCTGGTACATCTAAACCCCAATTTTTTATTTCTTCAACATTCCAAGTATTAGCTAATATATCCCAATCCCATTCCCCAAATCCTACATTATCTTTTATTATAAATTCTTTTTTCTGTTCTTCTGTCCATCCGTTTGCAATATCTATAGTAACTTCTTTTAATCCAGCTTTTTGTAAAGCTTTCAATCTCATATTACCACCAAGAACAACCATATTTTCATCTACAATTAATGGTCTTTTTTCTAACATCTCTGGAAAATTTTTTATTGATTTTACTAATTTTTCAAATTTTATATCTGATATAATTCTTGGATTTTCTTTATTAGCAATAATATCTTTAACCTTTACTTTTTTTCTCATTTAACAATATTTTTTAACAATATTAGAATATTTTATGCATTTACCATCTATACTATGTTTAAAAAAAAAATATAGATACCATAATTCTTTTAATTGTTGTTCTACTTCTGGTTCGTCTCTAAAGTATTTATCATCTACAGGAAATAAATCTGCTAATGCATAAATCATTTTATATGTTTCATAATCATCATAATTTGAATAATCACCTATTTTTGCTTTTCTTTTTTTTTTATTTATATATTCTCTTGAAATTTTTAATAACTTATTTTTATTTTTCCTCACATCCCAAAAGTATTATAAATTCTTTTCTTGTAATAATTTTGTTATGATATTTATAAATAGTGTTTTTATTGTTTTCTATTAACTGTAAGCAATTAACTCTATCCATAATTTTTTTTTTACAATTATCAATATTAAAAAAAACCTTTCTACAGCCTTTATTTTGAAAAACTGTAAAAAGGTTTATTAATGTTCTGCAAGGATTATCTGTCTTGCCTAAAATTTCATTATTATTATCTATGAAATAATAATCACTCTTTAATTTTTTTTGTTTCTGTCTTTTTTTCCTCAGTTTCATCTTGTTGCACTTCTTCAACTTTTGGAGGTTGTACTCCAAACTGTTCTAGTGCCTGCAAAACTAATGAACTTTCAGAAAGTGTAAATAATCCATTTTTATTTCCTTTCTCACATACCTGCACAATGATTTGTAATGCTTGTTCTTTTGTCATAATTATTTATTTATATCTACCTGTTTTTAAATCATATTGTATGAAACAGCTTCCTAAAGTACCATTTAATCTTTGAGACTTCATTTTAACAGTTTCAAACTCAACAAATTTAATATGTTTTTCTTGATTTAAAAGTAAACCTTCAACTAAATCTCTACCCTTGACTCTTTCTTCTACTTCATCATCTGCAATTCTATGCATAACAACCATACAATCGCATTTATTAAAATGCATTGTTCCGCCTGCCAAACTAAAAGCAGTTGCTTTTGGTATTACACCTCTAATTGGTGATGGAGTTTTAGGGTGCTCCACGTATGTCATTATACTATCAGTTTTTTTTGCAAATTGTTTTAGTATAGTAAGTGTAAGTTTTAAATATTGATACATATTACTTTCTCCTGCATTTGATTCAACCACCCAATTAAGAGGGTCAATGATAAAATTATTGTATCCTTTTTTCGTGTATTCCTCAAATTTATCTACTAATGAATTAATAGTTGGCATCTCGTCGTTATTTTCTAAAAAAACAAAATGATAACTAATAAAATCTAATGCTTTTCTCATTTCTTCTTCTGTACATTTATCAGCATAATTTGGATTTACATTTTTTCCTAAAAATGCTTGACATAGATTTAAAACCAACTCTGCTGTATTTGTTTCTGGTGAATACATCATTATCTTATCTTTAAAATGATATGCCCTTAGGATACTTAAATAATTAAGTATTTCAGATTTACCACTTTGCGGATACCCACTAAAACAATATAAAAAACCTTTACGCCATCTAAAATTTTCGTCTAATCCTTTGATATGTGATGTTTCTCCCATTGGATACCCTTCCTCATAATATGTATATAGTTTATCTTTAATATCATCTACAAAAACTTCCTTACATGCATTTTTATTATAATCTTTTTTTAGAATGTCATCAAAATCTCTAACCTTTATACCCATTATTTAATTTTATTAATTGTTTTTCTAAATCATCAACTATATCTAGATATTTTTCTTGTTCTATAACAATGGCTTCCGTTACTTTATCAACACTACCATAAATAGTATTCATAAAAATTATTAAGTCAATTAATTGATTTATCGTTTTTTTAGATAGATTAAAAAACTCTTTGTCTAATTTTCTTTGATATTTTGCCCTATTATCTACTGATTCAATCCATTTTTTAGTTATAGAATTATTTTCATAATCTTCAATAAATGATTTTAATTTTTCTTTTGTTAATTCCATTTTTTTATTATTTTATAATTACATAGTAATTAATTACATTGTAATAATTATTTTTTATATATAAAAAATAATAGTAATTACATTGTAAAGAATAATTACTAATTAAAAATAAATTTAAAAAAAAATTTTAATTTTTAAAAATATTTTTATAATTTTGTTTTATGCTAACAAAAGAAATATTAGAATCTCGTCTCAAGGAGATGAGACTAAATAAAGAAAAATTAGCAAACAAAATTGACGTAACATCTATGACGATGTACAATAAATTTAATAATCCCGATACATTAAAAATATCAGAATTAAAGAAACTTGCTAAGGTTGGATTTATAAAAAGTTTAATAATAGAGCTATAATGGAAGATGTACAAAAAAGTATTATAAGACAGAGTTCCATTAAGGCCTCAATAGATTTTTTTAAATTAAAATCAGAACAAGGTATGAATGACATTACAGTTGATGATGTTATTGATGTTGCTAGTGAGATTGCTTACTATTGTGCAACTGGTAAGAAGTATAACAATAATAATAAACTTTTAAAATAATGAGCAAATTATATTTAGGTAGTGGATGGACCAAAACTGGTAAATATGGAGATTTTTCTAATATACAGATTGATTTAAATAAATTAGCAGAGAATCCAAATTGTATTCAAAAGGTTGGTGACAGAAAATTTCTAAACCTTACTATTGGTAAATTGAGAAATAAATTAAAAGCAGGTCAAGATTTATATGTGGCTTACAATGACTTTTCTCCTGCTAAAACCGTTGAAGATAAGGCTAGTGATATGCCTTTCTAAATTATCACACATTTTGTAGTTTGGGTTAAGAGCTGGATAAACAAATTTAATTAAGCAGTTAGGAGTTTTGAAGGCTCTTTTTTTATATTGTAAATATGATAGAAATTTTCAAACATTTTTTAGGTTTATGCGGTGAACATTGGCATCCTAATTTATGGACAATAATATATACGTCTCCATTTATAATATATGTCATGTATTATTTTAAATGGCATATTAAAAAATATTTAAAAAAAATTATATAAAATATTTTTTACTCTTAAAAAAAATTATAATATTTGTCTATGAAAAAAATAAAAGATAGTAATGAACAATATCATTCACATAAAAGTATATCAGCTAGTGGTTTGAAAACTATTTTTAAAAAATCCATTTATCATCATCTTAACAGCATTTTTAAAATGACTGATGCAATGAACTTTGGTAGTGCTGTGCATTCTGCAATACTTGAAGGTGGTGATGAGATTGCTGTAATGCCTAAAGTGAACCTTAGGACAAATGATGGCAAAAAAATAAAAGATAATTTCATTTATGGCAACAAAGGAAAAATTATAATTAAACATGAAGAAAAAGAGGCTATAGATAAAATAAAAAGGAATGTCTATAATCATAAATTAGCTAAAAATTTAATACAACGGCTCACAGAAACAGAAGTTTCTTATTACGGAAAAATAGATAAAATTCCTGTAAGAATTAGACCAGATGGCATCAAAGAAAAAGAATATATTATTGACATTAAAACAACATCTGACGCTAGTCCAAAATTTTTTAAAAGTCAAATTTATAATTATGCTTACCATTTACAAGCATGTTTCTATAGTGAAGCATTAGGATATGACCCTGCTCAATTTAGATTTATTACTATAGAGAATAAATATCCTTACACAGTTGAGGTTTACGCTATGAGTGAAGATATGATAGAATATGGGAAAGATGCATGGCGTATAGCTTTTGAATGTTGGAAAGAATATTTACAAACTAGCAATATATCTAGTTACTGGTGGGAAAATTTTAATAATGATGGTAGTTTAGTATTATGACAATATCAGATGAATTAAGCAAACACGAAAAAAGAGAATTATATGGTGCATACAACACTAATAAAATTGTCAAATCAAAAATTGATGCACTTATGCATAAATGTCAAATTATTGAATGTAATCTCGGCATTGATAGTACAGATAAAGAAAGAGCAAAAGCTAAAAATAAACAATTAATATTATTATCTAAGATTAAAGAACTTGACCCATTAAAATATGATATATTAAAAAAAGTGATATGACACAAAAAGAATTTAATAAATTAGTTAAACAATTAAATGATTATAGTTTTGATATAATGCAAAACAAAAGACCAGAATATACGAACGAAGATGAAGATGTTTTGTACAATTTTAAATCAACTGCTAATAGATTAGACACATCTGAATTAAAAGTATGGGCAACATTTATGGACAAGCAAGTACAATCAGTATATGCACATTTAAAAAACGCTAATCTTAAAAAATCAGAGCCTATACATTCAAGGTTTTCAGATATTATAAATTATTGTTATTTAGGATATGCTTTATTTATAGAAAGAGATGGTGAAAAAAAGAATAATTAAAATAATTGCTATTGTACTTGTAAGTGTATTATCTTTATTGTATGTCAGGAATGAAATCAAGGCGAAAGGGACACGATTACGAGAGAGCAATACGCAAAGAGTTTAGAAATTTTGGATGGAAATTTTGTGAAACATCAAGATATGCATCTAAAATGATTGATAATGCAAAAATAGATTTAGTTGGCACAGACCCCTTTGCTATACAATGTAAATCAACTACTAATAACCCAAGCTATCATAAAATTTTAGACCAAATGAGGCCTAATAAACCATTATACAAATTAATTTATCATAAAAGAAAAGGTGGTAGGGAATATGTTATCATGGAAAAAAATGACTGGTTAGAGATTCTTGAAATGCTAGTCGAAAATAAAATTCTAAAAACTTTCTAAAAAAAACTATATATATTTTTTTTTATAAAAAAATATTTATAAATTTGATTATTGATAATTAAATAATTAAAAATGAAAAAAGAACCTTCAATAGAATTAATTGACAATTTATTAATTCAAGGCACTAAATACCTCAAGGAGGAATGCGGTGGCTTCAAATCATTTGCTTTAAAAAACTATGTAAATAATGAATTACAAAAATTAGGATACAACAAAATAAATAATTAAAAATGAGTGTAATATTATATGACAAAAAATTTATTACGAATATTAATCAAGGATTAATAACTAATAAAGAAATATTGGAATTAGTTAAAAAAAGTAAACATTATAAATATAGATGTAAATATTCTTTTGAAACT
>TARA_R100000654_G_scaffold20935_2_pt1 | contig 16407 bp, 10 predicted proteins | sample TARA_R100000654 | Tara Oceans TARA_R100000654 (sample SAMEA2622473) | marine metagenome | biome: marine biome (ENVO:00000447); feature: surface water layer (ENVO:00002042); material: "saline water (ENVO:00002010), including plankton (ENVO:xxxxxxxx)" | depth 5 m
CACTAAAAGCCATCCTTCTGGTGAGCCATTAAAGCCACCTAATCCATCTCCATATTGATCAAATAAAGAAAATATAATTGTTCCGCCAACCTCAACTGTATCAGAGTATAAGGTTTGATCAGTCATTGTAGAATCAGACTGTGCAATAATTGGTGAACCACCTGGAGGAGTTATAGTCCATGATGTTTCTTCAGGATAATCATCTGTTAATAGTTGTATATTAATCCAACTATTTTGTGAACAACATTTTTTTGGTGCTGCACAAGCAGCTATCAGTATTAATACTAGTAAATATAGTTTAGTTTTCATTCTAAAAATCACTCATTAATAATTCATCTATATATTCTTGAACCTCTTCTCTTGTAGCTTTCATAGTAAATGATATATCAGCTTGAAATCTTTTTGCTTCTTCTCCATCTTTAAAAACAATAATAGTAGGCACTACCACTATCTGATGTTTATCTGCAGCTTTAGCATCTTCAACTATACATACATTCTTGGTCTTATCTACATCAGATAATTTTGATAACCAATTTACTTTATTAGCATCATTCCAATCTGCATTGTACTGAATCACTGTTATCTGTCCAAATAATGATGAACTAAATAATGCAAATATCAATACAAGTATGCAATGCTTTATAATATTCCAAGCAGAAGTATCCATTTATTGAAATGCTCCGTACTCAACTAAACATCCTGTATTAGCAGATGCATAAACTTTTAAGTCTACATTTGCAAACCAAGGAAATAAAGCCCACTCACCAGGTAATAGCTTAATTTCAGCTCCAGATCCACCAACTCTAAAGAATAGATCAAGTGCCCCTGAATTTTTTAGATATACTTTTGTGCCTTTAGCATAATCTGCCGCTGTAAGTAGTGTAGCTGGAGATGCAGCCACTGCTGTAATATTTTCTCTTACAATACCACCTTGAGTAACAGCCATCTGTTTAGTATAGTCTACTAAGAAGTCAACTTGGCTAGTTAAGTTTTTTGCTTCTATATATGAACGTGCGTTTAATGTTGCCATTTTTTCTAATTTTATTAATTAATTATTATTCAAATACCCCGTACTCAACTATATTAGTAATAGTCTTACCAAATACATGAATATCAGCTGGAGTTCCAGGATTGTTACTTGCTGTCCACGGGAATAATGCCCACTCTCCAGCCTCTAATGTTAAATGCTCTGTTGATCCACCATCTAAAGATATTGAAACAGTTTCTCCTGCTGATGTCTCACAGTTTCTAACAAAAACTCTTGCTCCTGCTACATAATCATCTTCATCTATTAAGATTTGAGATGAACCAGTAGCTGTACCACCAACTCTTCTTCTTAATAAGCCTCCTTTAGTTGCACTTGAGTCAGTGTTATTTACCTGAAGAGACAATGCATCTGTAGTGAGATCATCTGAACTTAGGGTCAGATTAAATTTTACACTTGTTGCCATTTTTAATTTATTTTAAAAGTTATTATTATTTTAATTTGTCAATTTTATCTTCAATACGTCTTAGATCTTCTTTAATCTCTTCTACATCCTCTTGTGTATTCTCTATTGTTAAACGTATATTTTTATCTTTCATATCAAACTCCATTCTAGTTACATCAGGCTTTGGTGGTTTTGGTAATTCTTTTGCCTCTGCTATATCTGCTTGCAATGCAAACCACATTCCAACAACAGTTGCAATCCCAAATCCTATACCTATCAGTGTCTTAACACTTACCTTAAATGATGTATCTTCATTTAGTTCTTTTGCCATGACTATCTTCTTTTACTAAATCTACCTCCTGGCAAACCACCACCCCGTTTCATCATGCCACCTGAAGAAGACATAATTTCTATTTTCTTTCTTTTTGTGTTTGAACCACCTCTACGTTTAGGTGAGCTTACAGATCCTACCTGTTTCTTTGTTGTTCTAGCACTATTAATCAAATCCATCTTTTGTATTTGAGTTTTTTGCAACTCATTTTGTTGTTGTAATAACATATTTTGCATCTGCATTTGTTGCATTACTCTTGCTAACTCTTGCTGTCTCAAAGCAGCTTCTCGCATTTGCATATCAATCATTGCATTTTGAGTAGCTAATATTGTACTATCACGTCTTGCTGTTCCCTCATCAGAAGCTTGCATCATAGGTCTTTCTTTCATTGATTGTATTTGAGGACCCATAGGCGGAGTTGGACGGCTTTGGTTATCTGTGTTTATACTCATAATAGTACCTTTTTCAGCACCATCCTGAGCTTTATACATTCCTGGTACTCTTTTACCACCGTATCTATATCTTTTATATCTAGCCATAATTTTAATTTTTTATCTTGAACCTCTAGATCTTGATTGAACACTCTTTGAACCTCCTGATCCAGATACTCTAGAACCTTTTCTAACAGAAGATCTTCTTTTTGATCCTGTTTTACCACCTCTTGTTGAACTAAAAAAGTTAGCCAAGTCTTTCTGATACGCAGTTGTTCTTGCTGTATTAGTTGCTGTATCTGCATTTCTTTGTGCAACTGCTGTATTATAATTAGTTAAGTTTGACTGATATGTTCTTTGTGCAGTTAAGTAGTTATTATAATTTGCAAATGCAGCATTAAATTGTGCTATATCTGCTTTAAAAGTTGGGGCTTTAGTATTCCATCCTCCTTTACCATAAGAAAGAGGCGTCTTTCCCTTTCCTAAATAGGCAGGAAAATTAGGACTAGCTATACTACCTGGATTAGCAACTGCTTTAGGTGCTGATGGTGCTTTACCTGGATCTGTAATTTGTAATAAAAGCTTTTGTGGCATTTGTGACCCACTAGGATTTCTTGTTCCTTTAGTTCTTGCAGCCTGTGATGTGCCTGCAACATTTAATGTATCTTGTACAGGTAATATACTAGTCAATGGTGTTGATGAAGTATAAATAGACTTCATTGCATCAACTAACTTTTGTGAATGATTCTTTGCTTGTTTTTTACTCCTCATAATTATATTTTTTTAAGACGTTCATTTTCAGCTTCAAGGAATTTAACTCTTTCTCTTAGTGTTGCAACTTCTTCTGTAAGTTTTATAATACGGAACCTTTGATCATCTTTTTCTTTTGATGACTCAGTAAGAAGAACTTCAAGTCTATTAACTCTTTTCTTTAAATCTTCTTTGTATTCTCCTTGTAAATCCATACTTTTGCTTTTTAATGCTAGCTTGGATTTGTAAAACTTGAAAGCTTCACTACTGCCTAGAACAGTTAACGCTGTAATGATAATAGTGCCTATTAGATTCCAATCCATGATTAATATATATAAATAATTGTTGACCATTTTCACATGGTACACTTATAATATACAAAAAATAATAATAAAACTAAAATAATATGAAGATTAAAAGACATCAAATACTTTTTCAATTTTTACCTAAAACATGCCTGTTTGGCCTGTCTATATCACAATATGAAACTAAGGTTGAAGAATCAAAAGAATGGCATCCTGCTTTTAATATAGAACTAGGATTCATTTTTTTCAAAGTTTCATATGTAAATATTTCAGTATCCTAATTATAATTGGTATATTATAATTACCCTCAAAACTTTACCAGAGGTTTAAACAAACATTAACTTATTAAAAATTAACTGACATGAATTTAAATAATCAAATTCTAAGTGACATTACTGTCCATATGAAATACGCTAAGTACATTCCTGAATTAAAAAGAAGGGAGACTTGGGAAGAGCTTGTGACAAGAAACAAAGCTATGCATATTAAAACTTATCCTGATCTTAAAGAAGAGATAGAGGATGTATATAAATTTGTATATGATAAGAAGATTTTACCTTCTATGAGATCTATGCAGTTTGGTGGTAAACCAATTGAAATAAGTCCTAATAGAATATACAACTGTGCTTACCTTCCTATAGATAGTCTTGATTCTTTTAGTGAGTGTATGTTTCTTCTTCTTGGGGGAACAGGTGTAGGTTATTCTGTTCAAAAACATCATGTTGAAAAGCTACCTCCAATTAATAAACCATATCAAAAAAGAACCAAAAGATATCTTATTGGTGATAGTATTGAAGGTTGGGCTGACGCAGTCAAAGTTTTAGTTAAGTCTTACTTAAATGGTAGATCATCTAAGATAATGTTTGATTTTTCAGATATCAGACCCAAGGGTGCTAGACTTGTTACATCTGGTGGTAAAGCTCCTGGTCCTCAGCCACTTAAGGAATGTTTGTTAAAAGTTGAAGGTATACTAAACGCTAAAGAAGATGGTGATCAGTTAAGTACACTAGAAGTGCATGACATGGTTTGTTACATTGCTGATGCTGTGCTTGCTGGTGGCATTAGACGTGCCGCTCTTATTAGTCTATTTAGTGCTGATGATGATGAAATGATCTCTTGTAAATCTGGATCATGGTGGGAACTTAATCCACAAAGAGGTAGAGCTAATAACTCAGCAGTACTTATGAGACATAAAATTACTAAGTCTTTCTTTATGGACTTATGGAAACGTGTTGAGTTATCTGGTGCAGGTGAGCCTGGTATATACTTTAATAATGACAAGGACTGGGGTACTAATCCATGTTGTGAAATAGCATTAAGACCTTTTCAGTTTTGTAACCTTTGTGAAGTTAATGTATCTACTATAGATTCACAAGAAGATTTAAATGAAAGAGTTAAGGCTGCTTCATTTATTGGAACACTTCAAGCTGGATATACAGACTTTCATTATCTTAGACCTATATGGAAAGAAACTACTGAAAAAGATGCACTAATTGGTGTATCTATGACTGGTATAGGATCTGGTAAAATACTAGGATATGATATGACAGAAGCTGCTAAGATTGTTAATAAAGAAAACTCGCGTATTGCTAAGTTAATTGGGATTAAAAGATCAGCTAGAACAACTACTGTAAAACCTGCTGGTACAACATCATTAACTCTAGGTACTAGCTCTGGTATTCATGCTTGGCATAATGACTATTATGTTAGAAGAATACGTGTAGGTAAAAATGAATCTATTTATACATATCTAGTAAACAATCACCCAGAATTAGTAGAAGACTGTGTATTTCGTGGTCATGATACTGCTGTAATTAGTATACCACAGTCAGCTCCTGAAGGATCTATACTTAGAACAGAGTCTCCTTTTGCACTTCTTGAAAGAATTAAAAAGGTTGCAATGGAATGGGTTAAGCCAGGTCATAGATCTGGAAGTAATACTCATAATGTCTCTGCTACTGTAAGTCTTAAACAAGAAGATTGGGAGATGGCAGGTGAGTGGATGTGGGAGAATAGGGATCATTATAATGGATTATCTGTTTTACCTTATGATGGTGGTTCATATACTCAAGCACCGTTTGAAGATATATCTAAAAGAAAATTCAATCAAATGTTTAAAACACTTATGGATGTTGACTTATCAAAGATAACTGAAAATGATGATAATACAAATTTATCAGGGGAACTTGCTTGTGCGGGAGGTAGCTGTGAAGTCAAATAAATTTACACCATATTTCTATAAAGATCAAGATGGGAATGTAGTCATGACTGCAGCATATCACCTTAAAAGGGGATATTGCTGTGGTAATGGCTGCAAACACTGTCCTTATAAAAAGAAAAATGTTAAGAAATAGTTTATTATTTAACAAACCAATCATTGATAGTGTCATAAGCAGACCATCTATTATACATGTATATAAGAGGTAAAGCATCTGCCCACTCTTTCTTAAGCTTTAAAGTACCTTTACGTCCTGTTCTTTGGTAATAAACTCTGGTATCTTTTGTTATATCATAGTCTTCTTCAAATAATCCATATACACCTAAGTTAGCTAAACCATATTGTCCTGTAGATTTCATAGCTCCAGCTAATTCACCTAATGATCTCATGATTGGAATAGGAGACTTAGCCATCATATACTGCTCTGTTGCACCAATAACCGGGAAGAAAAACATAAATTCTCTAGCTTGTCTATTAAACTGATAAACTAAAGCATTTTCTAATCTTTTTTGTGTTTGACCTTTATCATCATCATCATCATCAAACAAGTTTCCAAGTATCATAGCCATAATAAAACTAGACATAGCAATACCAAAGTCAGCTAAAGTTCTATACATACCTTTTAATTTATTATCAGCTCTTTCTTTTCCAACTTGAAACTCCATCTCTCTTAATGCTTTTCCAATCTGACCCTTTTCTTTTATAATGTAGCCCATCACATTTAAGAATGACTTGTATCTTCCTTCTACCCACCCTAAGTTTTCATTGTAGTACTCTTTTCTAAATCTTGCATCTAAACCAGGAACAACCCACTTATGGAACTGTGCAATTAACTGACCTAACACATGATCTTGAATAACCATTCTATCAGCATATGCATAGTTACCATGAATTTGTTTGTTTACTTCACGGATCTGATTTCTTACATCATACCTAGCTGTTTCATCTAAAAGGCTTTGTGTAACTAGATTACCTTCACTATCTGTTCTTCTTTCACCAAATCTAATTAATTGATCAAAACCTTCTTTTAACTTAACTTCACCAGTTTTACTATTATGCTGCAACGCATCATAATATGACATCTCTTCACCTGTCTGTGAATTTCTTACAGTTGTAGACATCATGATAGCCATACCTACTTTAGTCTGTACATTATATTCAGCCATATCTTGGAACATATAAGCTGCTGACCATGCTGCACTTTTTATATCTTGTGCACCTTCTCTACTTTGCTCACGTATATCAGCCTTTTCATCCATCATTCTCATGTAATTAGCAATAGCTTCATACTTACTTCTAGGTATATATTTTTTATAACCATCTCCACCAACAACGGGGGCCCAAGTAGATGAGTCACCAAGACTTGTCATCATAAGGGGTATAGATTTATTGTATTCCATTTCTGCTCTAGCATATGCTGTTCTATCATAATATCTACCACCTGCAACCTCAACCATATTATTAAGCCTACCCATAGCATAGTTGTTGATATTACCAAACCAGTTAAGACCTACATATGTTAAAGATGTATATGATACTAAACCTCTAGCCATCTTTTCCATCCAACCTTGTGTCTTTCTACTATTATCTAGATAGACCATATTGACCCACTTTTTAGCTCTTTTAACAATGTTAGAATCTTTACCTTGACCAACTTCTTCTGTTTGACCTTTACCCACAGCATTTCTTAAACTTCCAACAATACCAACAAAACCTTCTTTAGTGTATCTTCTATTCTCCATAGTCTTTATAATAGCAGCTACACTATTTTTAATTTCTGACATAGTTTCATAGTTCTGTGCCATTCCATTAAATAGTAAAAGATTCTTGGCCATGTCTTGACTTAGTTCTTTTTTACTAGGAGCACTTTGTACGCTGTTTCTTTCTGCAACTAATTCAGTCTTCTTTTCTTTATAAGCATCAAGTTTAATCTTTTTGTTTGCAAAATCTTGTTCTAGTGCAGCTAACTCATCATTAATAGCTTTTAACTTTCTTTCATCTTGAGTATTTCCTACATAAAAAATTGGTAGAGTATCTTCTATAAAATTACCGTTTTCATCAGCAACAACTTTTTCTACACGTAATGTAGTACTAAAAAAGTTTTTTATTCCTTGAGAAGCAGTAGATGTTAATTTACCAACAAGACCACCCTCTCTTCTAACTTCATTAAAAAAGTTTTCTCTGATTGTTAGTGAGTTACCTAACATCTTAGCTTGTATAGATTGTGGAAGTTTTCTAAGAAGATCTTCCTCAAACAATCTTATATACATTAAATAAAATTCTTTTTGAGCAACTGCAAGTGAGTCATTAGGATTAGGATTCATAAGCTTTTCATACTTATCACTAACCATTCTATCTCCATTTCTTGCTACATCTCTAACTTCTACAAACTGAGACTTAACAAATCCAATACCGCCTCCATCATATCCAGAGTCCTGTCTTTTTACAACCCCAGTAGGTCTTCCATCTGCATCTTTATCAATATAGTTTCCTGGTGCAAGATTATGATACTTATCTAAAAACTCTCTTCTTTGTCTTTTACTAGCACTAGCTTTAAATTTCCAACGTCCATTTTCTTTATTAGCAAATAATGAGAAGTACATAAGCTTCTCTCTTGCATCTTTATATTCTTTAGTGTATCTATGAAAATCACCATCTTGTGGTGCACCATCTATAACTCTTTCTCCTCGCATAAAGTCTGCATATGCTTTTCTTTGATCATAAAGTTTTTTATTATATGCTAGCTCTTCATCCGTATAGTCTTCTAGATTATCTTTATAAACATAAGGATCTTTAAATATGGATTCACCTTGATCATTATATCTTAATGTTGACCACTGAGCTTCATACTTCTGACCTATTCTTTTTACATATGTTCCTGTAAAGTTTCCGTCCTTATCATAGTTAAGCATAAAACTATAATCCACTTTACCACCCGGTGATAACTTAGCTAGTTTACTAGCTCTTCTTCTAATCTCATCTGCTCTTTCTTCAGCTAAATCAAGTGTTTTTTGTACCTGTCTTTTATATATTTTGTCTAATAACTGTGATAATGGATCAGGACTTGTTGCTAAATCACTAACACCAAACCTTGTTGTACTTATATCAGCAATAGGAGTGTCATGAGTTGTAATAATATTTCTTATATCTTCCTCTGTTAGATTTGCATTAGTTGTGTTTGTTCTAAACAATTCTAAAGTATAGTTTGTTATACCAGCATTAATAAGACCTTTATTTGTATATGCCCCCTCACCTAAAACTTGATCAAGAAGAGTTCTTAGCTGATCTCTTAGCTGTTGAGACCTATTACCAAGAGGTGCACCTTTTGGATTTGATATAATATCAATACCTCTATATGCTTTTGCAACACCCTCCATTGCAAATATTCTATCTATATATCTTGTTGTACCTTGTTCTTTAGGATCATTAATATAGTTTATAAAATCCTGAATTTCATCAACAGATCTTTGCAGTAGCTCATCATATATAACATCAGATGTACCTAACATTCTAGCTGTTTGGATATCATTTATAGCTTTATCCATAGCCTTAATGATTTGCTCTACATCTTCAGTTTGCTGACCTCTATCTTGTAATCTTTCTAATACCTCTTTTTGAGATACAAGCTTTACTTGATAACTCTTGAGTGTATCATCTTTAATCTTGTACATATCAGTTTCAGTATATGCACCATCTGGTTGTTGATCTTCTTCATTTAATTTATTTGTGTCAGCTTGATCTGCTCTTTCTTCTTTAGCAAATGCATCTTCATTCATAGGTACCACCTGATCAACAAAGTGACCCATCTGAGATGGATTATGATATGTTGTACCCTCTACTCTAAAGTTTGAAACTTTCTTCCCAGATAAATCAACTTTAATATGTATTGTTTGTGAGTCAGTACTAACTTCATAACCCATATTTTGAAGTATTCTTCTATATGTATTTACTTGTAAATTATGTTGTGTCTTTGTAGTAAACTTTTGCTGATCATTCTTTGATGCATCTGGATCATAAAATTTACTACCCTCATTTACAGGGTACTTTCTATTACCATACTGGTCATCCTTTATAGAGTTCTTGCTTGTTTTAAGATCTACAATAGTAAGTGTCCCATCATTATGTACAACAAGTAAATCAATTGTACCGGCTATTGATGTTCCTGCATCAGCTATTACAACTTGTGGTATCACAACAGAGCCTTGATCTCTATACATAGTTAGCATAGTTTGTATTTGATCTACAGCTCTAACTACTTGGTCAGCCTTAAGCACTTTCATTTTACTTGTAAGTGATTCTATATCAGCCTCCTCACCTATAGGCATTACAGCTAGATACTCCATAATTGAATCAAAGTCATCACCTATCTCTCTGTTAATCTTATATTTATTCTCAGGATCATTTAAATTACCCTTGATCATGCCAGTAACAGAGCTAAACTGCTCACCCGTCTCTACATTAACGTATGTATGATCTTCTTTGTTTAGTATAACTAAAGGTGTCTCAGTTCCAGTTAGTGTACTTCCTACAGTAAAATCCTCAAAGTTCTCTTTATTCTCTATATTCTCACCGGTTAGTTCTGCTATCCTTTGTTCTTGCACATCTGTTGTAGCCTGATTTTTTAATTCTTTTACCTGTGCTTTTCTTTCTGGTGTAAGAGAAAATTTAACTCTACTATCTGAACTAACAGATGATCTGTCAAACCTAAACTCAAGTGCATCATTGTTTAAGAGCTTTGCTAAGCTAGATAATGTATTATCTGATCTTAACATATTAGCTTTTACAGGAACTCTTTTACCTTGTAAATACAAGCTCATATCTTGAATAACATCAAGTATAAATCTCAATAGCTCAGATAGTTTTTGTTTCCATGACAGGGTAGGTCTTTCTTCATATTCTTTATTGAAGTGTCTAGATAAAGCCTGAGTGACTAGCTCAACATCTCTATCTTGATTTGTAAATCCTCTTCTAGATGTATATGTACCATCTATTTGTAACTTTAATTGAGGAAACATTTTCTTAGCTTCTGCTAAGAGACTATTAAATAATGCTGGCTTCTGTAACATTACCGCATCTATAAATGGATGAAGTACTTCTTCTACTGCTGTGTCAGCATTAACCCTTCCTTTAATAATGTATGCCACACCGTTGACATAGTAGCTTCGTAAACTATCAAAACCAACACCTCTTCTTTGATATGATTTTAATGAGTCATAATATTCCCTTGCTTCTTTTACACTAGCTACTCTAATATCTAGCTGAGGAAATATACCTTGCATGTGATTTACTATATCTAGTATGTGTGTTTTATTTTTATTATTATTTTGAGATATAATATCCTGTGGTGCAAATATTACAGGATTCATAGTAACTTTATATGTGTTCTCTGTTCTTGTAATGTTTACAGAGTCTCTAGATATATTCCAGAAATCAAGTAAGTTTAAAAGTTTTAATCTATTATTCTCAGCTACCCTCCTATCAATCCTTTCTATTTGTCCTTTCTCAGTTACATTTACATAATACTCACCGTTGTATTTACTAATCAAACCTGCATTATCTAGATTAGATAATATAGCATCAGCATACTGCTTTTGCTTAAGAGAAAATTTAACTCTTTCATTTGCAATATACTTTTCTGCTTGAAATATAGTAGGAAAATTATCTGATTTTGTACTCTTTTGCCATCTATCAATAATATTATCTACCAATATTTGATCACCATACTTACCCTCTAGGGCTTTATACTCTGCTGTATTTCTGTTAAAACACTTTGCCATAATTATCTACATTTTTTAAGCCTGTCCATAAACTCTTCTTGAGATACAGGAACAATTGCATTTGTGGTTTTATATCTTTCTATTGCTGATTCTGCACTAGTAATATTTTGATTCTCTGACAATGCACTTTTTTCTTCAGAAGTTAAATCATTCCATGCATTTTCTATGGTAGAGTAATCAGCATTAGGATCTTCTTTTACTTGAACCTTAATACTATTTCCAGTAGTATCTACATTTATATTTTCATCTAACTGCTCTGTATTATTCTCACTCATCTCTTGGATTTTCTCTAGCTTAGACTTTTCTTTATCTTGTTTAGTTTCTGCCATTATCTTTTTTAAATCCTGCTTGCTAACTGTTATTTGCACAGAGTCATTAGTTGCCTCAGTAATAACACCCTTCATACCCATACCTACTGGATCTTTGCTTGCTGCTCCTGCTATTTTGTCCATAGCATTTTCATTTGTATCAATAGCAGAATCTCTATTTTCTTTTTTCTCTTGTAAATATTCATATGTTGATCTATCACCATGAATAAATCCAGCATCATACTGCTGCATAGATCCGTCTGGTTTTACCTCTTCGTATGTAGCTTTAAGTCCATATGCAATATCTTCTTCTGCAAAGTTAATAGTATCTGTATAATTACCAAACTCTTTTGGTGTATATAAATACTTAAGAACAAATGTTCTAACATCTTTCTTTGTTCTACTGCCTGGAGTTTGATTTGCTACACTTACATCCATTTTTATCTCTTGAGGAAAACCTATAAGCTCCACTGTTTGTGATCCTCCTTTACGTATAATGTTTACAGACTTAGTAGGAGTAAGACCTCCACGCAATGCCGCTTTAATATTCTTAGTGTTTCTTTCTCTTCTTTTAGCAACAACAAAGTCTACATTCTGATACTTGCCTTTCTTTCTTTTTTCTTTCTTAGAAAAACTTTCTTTATGGTTAGTATTCATTTCAATAGTCCAAGTTAAATCTTCTTGCTGCTGTAATAATATAGGTTTAGTATTTCTATTTATAGCTTTCTTTCTATTTTTCTTAAATGGTATAACTTGAGATGTTATTCGTTTACCAACTTTTCTTTTTACATTTTGTAAAAAATAAATGTTACCTCTAGAATTAGAATACCCTTCTATCCATTCTCTTAGTAATCCATCTCTTGTTTCTCCAAACAATGAAACAAACTGACCATCAGAGATATTTTGATTATTAAATAAATCTGTAACGTTGCCAGAAACATTAAGTATATCATCTAATAATGGTACAGGTATTATATCTATAAATGTGTCTCTTTCATAAGTAAGTCCATCTTTTAAAATTAAATAATGTATTAAATGCCTTACATCTTCTCTTAATTGAGGCATTGCATATAAATCTCTCAATCCATTTTGTAAGTTAGTAATCTGTGCACTATTTAAACTAGTCCAAGTTTTACCCTTTACCATATTAATCATTGCTTTATTTGTAGGATTCTTTGTATCTACTTTAGCTACAAACTCCATAAAAGCATTTGATTTTTGTTCTTGTTTTAATACAGTTCTGATATTATCAATAACGGAGTTTATAGTTATTGGGCCAGCAAACTCATCATAAATAAATCCATTGTTTAATGAAACTGCTAGCTTTGATAAACCTTTATCATTTAAAGCTTTCATGTATGCCTTTATAATAAAGAAACTTAAAAGATTTTTATCTACTTTATTTGTTTCAATATAAGGTAAATTCTGTTTTGTAACATTTCTAAACTTTTCAAAGGTTGGAGACATTGTAACAAATATAGCTGGCATACTTTGTTTTAAATTTTCTAATATAGTAGCATATCTACCTTGGAAAGTTTTATCTTTCTTAAATAAGAATCTTACATCAAAAGGAATTGTAGTATCTTTTTCAAAAGTTTTATCGTTCATAAAGACACCAATATCTGTCATATCATTAAATGCTTTAGAAATATCATCTATAGAGCTAAAGTCAAATGATGTATTTGTAGATAGAACTTGTAAAGTTTGTAGTTTATTGCTTAATGAATATGCATTTCTAAATAAATATAATATTGATAGCTTTTCTATATTATCTACAGCCTCTGAACTTTGAATTTCATCAACTAATAAATCAGTTGTAACTTGAGTTTCAAAAGCTAACTTCTTAGCATCATCATTTAAATCCTCTAAATTACCAATTTCATTAGCAAGTAAACTACCAACAGTACCTTCACCAGCTTCTGCACGTGCATATATATCACGTACGGTAGGTTGATTTACAAGTAGTATTGCCGTCTTAAGATCCACACCCAAACTAACAAGACCAACTGTAATTCCTAAAGCGTTTCTGTTTAAACCAAGTTTACCCAAAAGTCTTTCTTTGGCATTATCTGTTGCAGCTGTTACTAGTGCAGATATAATAAATTGTTTTCTATCACCACTAATTATAGGTCTGCCTGTATTTGGATCTATAATATAATCACCTTTAAATGATCTATAATTATATCCATTTACTTCTATATTACCCCCACGTATAAGTTCTTCTCTAACATTTTGAGATCTAAGACTTACATTATACTCTTTTAAAATATTAACAATAATATTAGGTAATACTGCTGCACCAATAGCACCCGCTCCAGCTTTATTATTTACCCATGATCTGTACATTCCTACAGGACTTTCAATAATAACACCATCTTCTCTTGTTAGTTCAGCTAGCTCAGGTAATAAAGCTTCTGTTTCTTTAGTTCCTAGTAGTTCATTTGCAACTTCTATAACAGGATCTAATACTGCAGGTTCGTAAGCAACTCCAACGGGTCTATCAAACTTACCTTCTGTCATACTATTATTACCTAACAATATATACTTTAGATCTAATGCTTGATTGCTTTGTGCTGCTGTATACGGTAGTCTATTAAATTTATTTTTATACTGTTCAAACTCTTGTTTTGTAACAGGTAATTCTAATATTTTTAATGCACCCACTATACCTTCTGATGGTAATGATAAATCATCAACAGTTGCAGGATCTGTTATTCTGCCTCTAGACTTCCATAAGTCTAATGCATAATTCATAGATGTTCCCTTTTTCTTAGCATCAGCTATCATGTAGTCTAAGTACTCTTGATACTGCTGATTTACATTTTCTGTTGCACCATATTCAATAAACTCTCCATCCTTCATATAAAACTCTTTCATATGAGTATAAAGTTTATCAATATCAAAGTCAGCTCCTGATATTTCAACTAACTCAGTTGGGAACATTGCAGATGATCCATATTCTACCGGTAAGAAATCTACTACCTTTAAGTTTATAGCTGAGTGCTTATCCTGTGAAGGTATACGCACACCAAACATTTTAGCAATTACATCTGGCAAAGCTTCTCCAGATTTTACTTTTGATAATCTTGAGTCCCATGCAGGCATTGCTGTTTCAGAATAAACAAGACCAGTTTCATTACCATCTTTATCATACTCCTTAACGTTCATTCTTAACTCATCAAGATATATATCCCCTACTTTTAAACCAGAGAATGTTCTTTCATCTTTATTATCATAATCTGTTTTAGCTAATTCTTCTCTATTCTTTAAGTAGTCTTCTCTTCTTATTACTTCCCATCTTATTGGTTGACCTGTCTCAGGATCAATAGCTAATGCCTTCTTGTAAAACTTCTTACCAAAGTTAGATACAAGTGCAAAGCTCTCTCCATTTACTCTTTCAGATAACTCCCCTTTAGAAAAGAATGCTAAAAATAATTGTTGAAATTTATTTTGAGTTATAGGATTATTTAAATCATACTTTTGTGCACCTGTTTCATCAAGTTCAAATAACTCCATAAACTGAGGGCTTGCTGCAGAAGCAGCTAATGCAGACTGCGCATACTTTAAAAATGCACTTAAATCTACAGTAACTTCACCTAGCTCTATACTATCTTGAAGCTCGTCTTGTGCTTTTTGGTAATCAAATATAAGGTTACGTCTTTGTAGATATTTAATTTCTACTCTATCACCTATTGTTTTATTATATAAAGCTCTTACATCACCCAAAGACATTTCTTGATTACCAACTCTTACTCTAAGGCTATTGTCTTGCTCACTTGTAATAAGTTGCTTTATCTGTGTAGGATCACTAATAGTACCTTTATTTGAAGGTGTTATCTGCTGCAATCTCATATACTTAGCAGACAGATCAGTTACATAACCACTATTAAGAAAATCATCATACTGTGCATCATCATTTAAATTAAAACCAGGGTTCAAAATAACCTCTTTAGGCACAACATTTTTCTTTGCTGCTTTAGATGCAGAAGCAGGTAAGGCAACTGATATAGTGTCTATACCTTTTTCTTCTACAGATTCCATTGCAACTCTTAAGTTATGCAACTCTACTGCATCAGGTAATGCTGTCTCAAAGTTTGTTTCTGGATCAGAAGTTAATCTCTTTGATAAGACAAAAGCAGACATCTTTAAGAACACCTCACCGTCAAAATACACAAACTTTTTAGAGTTCATTATACCACCTAATGCTTTATAGCCTGCTTCATTTACACCAGCACCATAAAACTCAGATAAAGAAATATTTTCTCCTGCATCAACTTTATCCATTATTCTAGCTTGTGCAGAAGTTAGACTACCTATACCAAACATTAAATATCTAAATGCTTTAGATGTATAATACATCTGAGCATCTGTAGATGTAACTGGTTTGTCATCTGTTGGAGTTCTACCAAATCTTGCAGGTACATCTATATCTTCAAAAGTTATTAAGCTTATATGATTAACTGCATGATTTATACCTAAACCGGATTTAATACTACCATCTTCTCTAAATACATATGGAGCACTAATAAAACTTTGTGCACTTGGACCAGCCGCATTTAAAGCTTTTGCTCTTTTAATTTCATCTACAGAGTCTTTAAATAATCTAGACGGATCTTGTAAAAGCACTTGTTTAAATAATGTTCTATTTAACCAATCATTATAAAATATTTGCTTAAGGTTATGATTGTCAGGATTATTAGCAATAAGATTTAATTTGCTTGCTGACTTTGCTGCATTACCTTTTGTTTGACCCTTGCTTGTCTTAAGCACACTAATAAGTCTTTGATCAACAAATTCTAAAGTCTTATTGTTTTGCAATATTGTTAAATGCTCTTCAAACTCTTGATTTAATCTCTG
>TARA_R100000654_G_scaffold27526_1_pt1 | contig 16349 bp, 17 predicted proteins | sample TARA_R100000654 | Tara Oceans TARA_R100000654 (sample SAMEA2622473) | marine metagenome | biome: marine biome (ENVO:00000447); feature: surface water layer (ENVO:00002042); material: "saline water (ENVO:00002010), including plankton (ENVO:xxxxxxxx)" | depth 5 m
TGGCACTGGTAGTGCAAATTTTTTAGACGATTATGAAGAAGGTACTTTTACACCCTCTTTTCTTATTGGTGGATCAACAGCAGGTATATCAGTATCTAATCAAGAAGGTAAATATACAAAAATTGGTAATATATGTCATGTCATTGTTAGAATAAATTTATCTAATAAAGGTTCAAACTCAGGTGCTGTTACTGTTGGATTACCTTTTGCTTCAGCAAATACAAGTGGGCAAGGTGGTATTGTGTCTTTTCCTTATACCTTTAATTTTGGTGGAAATACTGTAGATAATAATATATCAGGATTTTGCCAACAAAATAGCTCAAGTTTTGGACTTTTTCATCAAGCATCTGGTGGTAATGTTGAAGGTGGTGATCTTAACAACAACACTCAATTTAATTTTACTTTAACTTATCAAACAACTTAGGGGATTAAAATGGCATTAACAGAAGAAACAATAGAAGATAAAATAGAAGTAGTTGGAGATTATAAAATAGTTCAAGTAAGAACTGCAACTGTTATTAAGAAAGATGAAGTAGAACTTACTCGTTCATTTCATCGTCATGTTGTAAATCCAACAGATGATACATCAGGACAATCTGATGAAGTAAAAGCTATTTGTAATGTAGTGCATACAGATGCAATTAAAGAAGCTTATAAGAAACACTTAGAAAACCAATCAGGAATATAAAAGGGTAATATGTTTGACCCTATTACTATTGGAGCTGCACTAACAACAGCAAGCACAGCATTTGCAGGTCTAAAGAAAGCATTTCAAGCAGGTCGTGATATAGAATCTATGACAGGTGATTTATCTAGGTGGATGGGTGCAGTATCAGATATAGAACAAAAAGAGAAATCTACAAAAAACCCACCTATCTTTCGTAAAGTATTTGGGTCAGTAGAACAAGAAGCACTTGAAGCATTTGCTGCTAAGAAAAAACTAGAAGAACAAAGATATGAACTTAAAACCTTCATTCAATTTACACATGGTCATAAAGCTTGGGATCAGTTGTTAGCAATGGAAGGTAAGATTAGAAAAGCTAGACAAGAACAGTTATATAGAAGACAAGAGTTTAAAGATAGATGTATAGAGGGATTATTTATATTATTTTTAGTATGCACTATAATAGGACTAGGTTGGCTTGTGTGGTATCTTAAATCAATACAGGAGTAGTAGATGGAAATAAGTATGTGGATGTTCTGGAACATCATCTTAACATTAGTTATAGCTCCTGCTGTATGGGCATTCAGAGGACTTATACAGGAAGTAAAACGTATAGACATACTACTAAATAAAACAAGAGAGGAGTATGCTACTCGTAAAGAACTAAGAGATGATCTTACACAGGTTATGGATGCACTACACAGAGTAGAAGATAAATTAGATAAAGTATTGAGCAAGGATTAAGTAAATGGCAAAAAGAGAAATGACAGCAAGAGAAGCCAAACAAAACCTTGAACCTTTTGGTTACAAAGGTCCTGCTAAGTGGGCATCAATAGATGCTTTTGTAGAGGCTAATCCTAGAGCTAAAGCTGCAGTTACTGCTAACAAAGGAATGTTTGTACAAAGTGAAGCACTAGGTTTTGCACAAGGTGGAGCAGTAGAACCATCTGAAGAAGCTATCAAGAAACTAGCTGACCTACAATACTTGTCGTATAAAACTGGTGTGTCTACTGAAGAGTTTAGAGCTGCAAAAGAAGCTGTTGGTATTAACCCTGATCACATGACTTTTGATGAAAACAAACGTGATGAATATGATCCTAATGCTGTTACAGATTTACTAGCTAAGTATGGTTATACTAATAGTGGTAATCCACTAGAATTTTATGGAGACAATAAAGCTACAGATCCTGTTGCTAATGCTTTTGTTGAAAAGGATAAACAAAAAGGAACATCTATTAATAATAACGCAGCTAATAAACTTTTTGCAGAACAAGTTATGGCTGATCAAGGTATTACTGCAGATCAAACTAGTTATGTAACTGTTGGTGAAATGGGTATGACTCTTGATGATCTCAAGAAGGGTTATCAAAGCAGTATACAAATTGCAAATGATGCTTGGGGTAATAGTGGTTATGAACCAGAAGGCACAGACATATTAGATACAGTTTATTCTCCAACAAAACCTAAACCAGATCCTACTCCCACTACTCCTCTTCCTACTAGTATTCCAATAACACCTAATCCACAAGAGGTAGAACAGGCTAAAAAAATATTTGGAGCTGATGGTAAAGTTACATTACCCACTGGTTATGAACAGCCTGTACAAAAAATGGTTATGCCACAACCTTTTCAACCTACTTCTCCTGTCGCAGGAGTAACAACTGCACAAGCTCAAACCTTTGGCAATAATCAAGGACAACAGTTTGCAAAGAGAGCTATAGATCAGGCTCAGTTAATTCAACCACAAACACTAGCAGAAAAAACAGCTGCAGGTATAGCACCTACAATACAGCAAAGACTTTATAGAAATCCACAAGGTATGACTACGTATGTTACAGGAACAGTTAGTCCTGATGGTAAGTTTTCTCCTACTACTCCTGTACCACAAGGATATACACAAGCTCAACAAATGCAAACAGGTGGTGTGGCTACTCAGAAATTTACTATTCCTAAAGTTGGGGTAGAAGCAAGTGGAGAAAAGAAAGAAAGTGTAATAGAGGGACAACCACCTGTAATAACACAACCCTACTACCCCTCTGTTACTCCCGAAGAAATAACTACACCAATTTATACACCACCTACAGTGTCAACAGATTCAAAAAATCCTACAGTTAATGTTGGTGGACAACAGTTAACAAAAGAGCAAGTAGCTCAAGGACAAGCAGATCTTACAGCAGGTGCAGTGTTAAATCCTGCAGGTACAGTTGCTGCTGCTCCTGTTGCTAATATTAATCCTGATGCATCAGGCACTGTATTATCAGCTACTACAGGTCAAGCATTAGGCACTGCTCCTATCGTTACTACTCCTGCACAAGTATCTACAGCTGCTACAGCAGATAAACCATCTGATGCTAAAGCTACTACTGCTGATCTTCAGAAAGCACAAACATCTGTAACAGCAGCACTAGAAGGTGGTCTTGATCCACAACTTATGATAGATAGTGTTGATGGTATTGGTGATGCTAACTATGATCCTAAGACTGGCAAGATAAAAATAAAACAACAGATTGCTGTACCTATAAGTCCGGGTGAAGATCCAAAATTTGAAACTATAGAACAAGAAGTAACACCTGAGCAATTTGCAAATCAATATGGGCTTAATACTAAAGACTTTACATCAGGTGGAGTACAAGCTGCTACCTCTACAGGTCCTACTAAAAAAGTTGTAGGTCAAACAAAAACTGATACTGCTGTTTCAGATTTAGATGCAGCTCAGATAGATCAAGCTCAAACAGTAAAAGAAATAGATGATCGTAAACTTGAAGCAGGAGAAACTGTATCAGGTAGTGCTGTTGATCAAACTAAAGTAGGAGAAGCATTTGGTACTGGTGAAGTAAAAGCTGCATCTGTACAAGATGAACTGACTACTTTAATGGGACAGTTTGAAGGAGGTAATACACCATCTTGGGCTGCAGGAGCTATGCGTAAAGCAAACATGCTGATGGCTTCAAGAGGTTTAGGTGCATCAAGTATGGCAGGTCAAGCTGTAATACAAGCTGCAATGGAAGCTGCATTACCAATAGCACAGATTGATACTGCTAATAAACAACAGATGGCTCTAGCTAAAGCTGAACAAAGAGCTAAGTTTTTACAGCAAGATTTTGATCAAGCTTTTCAAGCTAAGGTTATAAATGCATCTAAGGTTAGTGAGATTGCTAACATGAACTTTAATGCTGATCAACAGGTAGCATTAGAGAATGCTAAGATGGCACAGACAGTTGATCTACAAAATCTTAATAATAAACAAGCATTAGTAATGGCTGAAGCTGCACAGTTATCTCAACTTGAAACACAAGGTTTAAGTAATTTACAACAAGCTCAAGTAGAGAATGCTAAAAACTTTTTACAAATAGATATGGCTAATCTTAATAATGAACAACAAACAGAGATATTTAAAGCTCAAACAATAGCTAATACTATTTTAAGTGATACAGCTGCAGCTAATGCAAACGAACAGTTTAATGCTTCAAGTCAGATGCAGGTAGATCAATTTAATAATACTATGCAATCTCAACTTAATCAGTTTAACTCTGCACAACTTAATGCTATGAATCAGTTTAATGCAGGTGAAGCTAATGCAATACAAAAGTTTAACTCAGAGTTACAAGCAGGTAGAGAACAGTTCAATGCTCAAATGTATGCACAGATAGCACAAGCTAATGCTAAGTGGAGACAAGATACAGAAACTATTAATACTGCAGCAGCTAATGAGAGTAACTTTCAATATGCTAAAGATGTTAATGGATTAACTAATAAAGCTATTGACGAGTTATGGCAAAAAGAAAGAGACTTAATGAGTTATTCTTTTAATGCAGCTGAGTCTGCAAAAGATAGAGTTTTAAGTATTGTTTTAGGGGATAAGAATCTTGAAGCAGTCAGACTTCAATTAGAACAAAAAGAAGCTGATGCTTTTACAGAGAATATATTTGATTTAGTATTTGGTGGTTTTTCTTTATTTAATAAATCTTAATGCTAAATGTTATTCAGAAGTTTAATAGTTATAGCTTCGTTATTATTAATATTAAAAGGGACAGATATGGCTAGTATATATCAAAAGGCTTACAATAAATTATTACAACAAGAGAGTGATACATCTTATCCGGCAAGGGTGGATAAATCAACTGCACCTATGTCTAGACCAAGTGGTTTAGGAAGTAAACAATATGCCAGTCCTGAAGGTCAAATAGCTAATATACCTACAAACATAGCTATATATGAAAGATTTATGGATATTAGAGAGCGTAATAAAAGTTTAAAAGAAAATTACACAAAAGAATTAATGAGCAAGATGAAAAAAGGTTCAGTTAAAACTAGCTCTGGTCAGGACTCAGAATTAATTAAAACTTCTAACATAAAAGATAGTGGAGAAAGACCTAATAGATACTATGAAGATTTACAAAAAGAATTTCCTAATTTATCCACAAAACAAATAAGTGCTATTATTGGTAATCTGGATCATGAATCTAAAGGATTTACTGAGTTTTATGAAGAAGGTGTTTCAGTTGGTGGTGAGGGTGATGCACAGTGGACTTCAACTAGAAGAAACGCATTTAGAAAATTTACAAAAGAAAATAATTTAGATCCTAAGAGTTATGAAGCAAGCAGGGACTTTTTAGTTTATGAGTTAAATAATGATAGGACACATGGTTTTGTTAATTGGAAAGGTTTTGATAGCTTTAATGATCCCTCAAAAAGTGTTGAAGAATTAGCAGTAATTTTTGAGGATAGATACTTAAGATCTAAAACTAAAAGATTAGAAAGAAGAAAGAAACTTGCCAAGGGTTATTATTCAGAGTTTAGTGCAAGAAATAGAGAGGAATAATAGATGCAGTTTAATAGAGCAATACCGGGTCAGTCTTTAACAACACCCCCAAAGAGTGCGCCATACGAAAGACCACCACAAATTTCTGATCCTTTAGAGGCTATTGATTATCATTTAGAGCAGTTAGATGACCCTAAAGCTGTAGAAGAATTAATGTTTTTTCTACAACTAGGAATAGATTTATCAACATTAGTGGAGGGTGTTGCTAGGAAAGCTGTGCTTGATGGTATACACTCTATAGATATTAGTCTATCTATTGCCCCTGTAATACACGAGTATATCAAAGGTTATGCTGATGCATTAGACATAGATTATGATGAGGGGTTTGAAGATAAAGAAGAAGAAGAAAACATAATGTATGGAAGAAGGTTACTTCTTGCTAAAAAGATGTTAGCTGATCAAAAAGAAAGAGATTTTGAATATGATGAAGAAGCAGGATTAACTAAACAAGAGGGTATGAATTTTCTTGATGAGCGTGGTAATATAAGAATGCAGAACATTCCAGAGGTAGAACCTAAAGGTAGAGTTGTAGATCCTGATATGCCTGTTGAAGAAGACCCTGTACTAGAGGCATCAAATGAACCTAAAGGATTAATGGCGAGGACATAATATGGTTAAATTAACAGCAGTAGGTTTAAGAAACTACATAGATAAAACAAGAGCAAGAAGAGATGCTAGAGAAAAAGCCGTTATGGATATTTATGCTAAATATGGTAGCTCAGGTTTAAGTAAAATATTTCCTATGGGTAGTGGGTCTTCCAACATAAGTAGAACAAAAGAACAAAAACCAACTGTAGGGTTTTCTAAAATAAAAAGAGATAGTTTAAATCCAGTATTTACAGAACAAGATGTTAGTATGGAAGAAGCAGGTTATTTAAAACTACTTAGAAAACCTCCCTATAATATAAGTGATGAAACTGTTGCCAGACTTATAGCTAATGGTGATCCTACTATTTTTAAAAGGATGTATGAAAAAGCTCAAGAAAAAGCTAGATATTATGAAGGGGAATTAGGAGCAGCAGCACCTGAAAGTATCATAAGCACTATTTTAGAAAAATCTGCAGAAGTTCCTGCAAGAGCAGGTGGTAAATTAAATATAGATAAAATAGAATCTTATATAGGTAGAGAGATGGACTCTATGATGAAGTCTATTATTCAATCACAAAATATTAGTAGAGGTCAAGTAGTATTAGGTGATACTTTTTTAACAAAAGATCTTGGACCTGAGAAAGCAAAACCTTATATTGATGCAGCTGTTAGTTATTCAATTATGTTTGCACAAAACGCTGATAAAAGAATAAAAGATGAGTTACAAAAACTTACACTGATAGCACAACCTAAAGATCAAAATGTAAGGGGTCGTGCTTTAACAGATAAAGAACTAGCTCAACAAAAGTTTTTAATAAATTACGGACAGCAATTGGAAGATGCTACTAATTTTTATAAAGAAACCGATAATCCTATAAGATTGTTTGGGTTATATGGTATAACTGGTTTAATGGCTGAGGCTGAAAGAATGCCTAGGTTATTAAATGAACCTCTTGTAAAACAGTATACGGGACTATATGGTGGTGTAGCAGGGGAAGATTCTAGAATGATATTAGAGATTCCTGTATTTCGTGATGAAATAGAAAATGTGCAAGCAGTATTATTAGATGGATACAAACCTTCACAAATACCTCCGTCTCAACAAAGTTTTTTACACAGATTATTATATGGAGGTATTCTTCATAGGGATCAGGTTATACAACTAATTGCAGGAGAAAATTTTAGTGATGAGACTACTATAGGTATGAAATTAGGTAATCCTTTTTCTAAAAACAAGAGATTTTAAATGGAAATAGATTGGAATAAATTAACATCAGAAACAAATAATTATCCACTGCCTATTACTGGTGGTAATATTACTAGTGAAGAAGAAGATCAACCTGTTTATGTTCCTGTTGAACTTGATGAAACAGCTTATGAAGATTTAGATAAAATATTTGCTACTGATTATAATAATAAAAGATTAACTAAAGAACAAATACTTAATGACAGAAGATTTGTTAATGTTATTAGAAATAATTTATCAGCAAGATATACACCGGGTGATACATTAACTAGAGCTAAAAGAGTTGGTGTTGGTTTAGCAGGTGGTGATTTTGGTGGTATCTATGGTAGAGATTACATGAATATGGATGCTGAAAGATTATTTGAGATATGGCAAAACTATCAAAGATCTTTTAGTGCAGGTCAAACTGTTACTGTTGGTAATGAAATAGCATATAGTATGAATGCTTCAGATGATACCAAAGTTAAGTTAGGTGCAGGTTATAAATTATTTGATCAGATGACTAATGCTTTTACTGGCGATGGTAGTTGGGCAGAGATGGCTGATGCTACTTGGGATTATGCAAAAGCAGGTGTTTATGATCCTGCAACACTATTAGGTTTTGGGCTTGGAAAGTTGATGGGTTTTGGTGCTACTAAAACCTCAGCTCAAGCTGCTAAATCTTTAATGAAATCAGCTTACACAGAAGCTATAAAAAAGGGAGCAACTACATCAAGTGCTAAAGTAATGATTGGTAATGCTATGAAAAATAGTTTACCTTTCGCTTTTATAGATGCAACTATTGGTGGTGGTATTGATGCTCTTTCTCAAATGCAGTTAATAGATGTTGGTGTTCAAGAAGAATATAGTTATGCTCAAACTGCTATCAATGCAGTAGCGCAGATGCTTTCAATACCAATACTTACAGGTATGGGAGCTACTGTAAAAGAACTTAGATCAAGTGTTTTTAAAGATACTTTTTTAGGCTATCAAAAGTTTGATACAGATTTACTTAATCTTGGTTTTGATGAAGCTAAAAAGAGAATGAAACAAAGAATGAATACTAATGTTATTGTTGATGCATTAGATGATACTTTTGGTTTAATTAAAGGTGACAGTAAAGATTTTTTAGTTTGGGATAAAATAAAAGAAAGAGCAAAGAAAAGAATAAAAGGTCAGACAATCACACCTCAAGAACAAATTAATGCTTTTTATAGATATTTATTTTTAGGAAATCCGGGAGATAAAAACGGAAAAGGTAGAACCAAAGGATTATTTGAAGCACTAAATGATGCAGGTTTTACACCACACCCTGCTATGATAGAACAGTATGGTAATATTACTGGTGTATATGCAAATGCAATGAAAGAGTTTTTAAGTCCTGCTCAAGTTAAAAAGATAGTAGCAAAGTGGGAAGCAGAGACTGGATATAAATTAGATTTTAGTCAGATAAGTTATAAAAATAATGATCCTTCACAACCAAAAATTGAGATTGTCCCATCTTCTAAAGTAACCCCATTGAGTTTATCTTCTCGTTGGGTACTATCAATAGGGGATGCAGCTGAAAGTTTATGGTTGCCATCTGAATTAAGTAGGTTACAAAAATCAGGAGTTGATGTTAGAGATGCTATAGACATTGCAGCTGGGAATGCAGGTAAAGAAGACAGTCCTAAAAGATTTCAGTTTGGTTTATCTGTTTATAAAAGATTGTTAACATCTCACTTATCAACAACTGGTGCTAACTTAAAAGGTTTTAAAGGACTGGTTGGTTTAAATACTTATGCTGATTTTTTTACAGGTGCTATTAATTTAAGTCAAAGTAAGTTTTATAAGTACGGATTAAATGATCCTAAAAAGGCAGAAGAGTTTTATAATAAGTATTATGGTAGTGTTTATGGTGCTTTACGTAGAGGTGTTGATGTTATTTCACCAGACATTCCTATAGAATATGCTGATTTAATATTAGATATGAACCCTAAACTTGAAGCCAAATTGTTTAGAGATATAGCAGGTGATGGTGGTGTAAGAGAATCTTTTGAACATTTTAATTTAGACAAAGCAGATATGATAACTTTTGGTATAGGTAAGGTTATGGATGCTGCAACTAAGGGCGCACAAACTTTAACATTTGTTAGGCTTCAAGATGATTTAACTAAGCGTTGGTCATTTGGTTCTAACATGAATCAATACATAATGAGAGACTATGGAATGACTCCAGAGCAATTTTTTTCTCAAGTAGATGTATCAATAGAGATGGCATCAAAGAAGTTTCAAAACTTATTAGACAAAGCTGCATATAGAACAATGAGAGAAACTGCATCTGTTAATTGGTCAACACTGCCTGCTAAAAATGGTATGAGAGCTGCAGCTAGAGTCTTTGAAAAATTTACAAATACCACACCTGCAGGTTTCGTAGTACCATTTGGAAGTTTTTTAAATACTACTCTTGCTACTATGGGAGACATGACAGGTATAAACGCTTTTAGAGCTAGTTATAGATCTTTAACTGGAAAGAAAGCTGATTTTGCTGATCCAGAAGTATCAGAGGCTTTTGGAAAATTTGCTGCATCAATGAGTTTAGTTTCATTAGGAGTTTTTGCTGCAAGAGATAGAATAGATCAAGGATTAAGTTACTCTCAAGAAAGAAATAATGAAGTATTAAAAATAGGACCTTACTCTATTGGTGGTGGTCAAGATATGGGTGACATAGAAGATAAAACCTATGATTGGCCTGTGTCTACTATCAGACTATTATCTCAAATTACTGCACATGCTATAGGAGAAACTAACGATTTTAATGATTTTCAATTTAGAAGAATACCCAAAGATCTTTTAGCTGAGTTAGCTATTCAAACAGGTGGACAAGCTTTTAGAGACTTGGATATGGCAGGAAGTGTTCTTAAAAATGTAGCTAATAAATTAATGGAGGGTGATGCAGGGCCACTTATAGATTTTTTACAAGATTCAAGAAGTCGTATAATACAAGGTGCAACTAGACCCTTTGATACTCCTAATCAAATTATAGGTATGTTTACGGATGCAAATATGAATCCTAACTTAAAAGAAGGTATATTTTTGCAGGGAGAAGCAATGAGGTATATTAATAATTTACCTGCTTTGTTTGGTATGCAACCATTGTCAGAGGGTTTAACAGAAAAAGCAACACCATTTAGAGGTACTGATAAATCTTTAAATGTAAGTAAAAATGCTTTAGGTGTTCGTGTAATTGAAGAACCTAATACTATTGAAAGAATGGTTAATGTTGCAGGTATGAAGTGGTACGATATTTATAGAGTGGATGCTCCTAATAGTATACGTAATCAAATGAATCAGATAGCCTATCCCTTTTTTGAATTAAGAGCTGACGAAGCTTTAAGAAAAAACCCTGACTATTTTGATTTAGTTCCTAATACTCAAAAAGAAATATTAGTAGATATAGCAAAAAAAGTTAAGGAAGATGTATTAAAACAAATGGAAGCTTCTGTACCAGAGTCTATTAATATTATGAGAGTTCTTAGTAATAAGAATGAGAAAAAAGTCAAAGCTATAATTAAAACTTTACGACTAGAAGAAGATAATCTAGAAGATATTATTAAGAGACCAGATGCACTAAAAGTCCTCAAAACCATACAATATCTTCTAGATAATTATGGAGATTATGATGGAGTTGAAAAGTTTTTTGACTAATCTTCTTGATCTAATAAACTATCTGCCCATTCATAAGACTCTTTAGCTACTTCTACTTTATTTGTTTTACCCTTAGCAATTAGACCTGACATTGCTTGTCCTGCAAGATAACGTCTAGTTGTTAAGGGTTTTGCTTTTCTAGTAGGTTTTACTAGTCGTAGTCTACGAAAATTTTTAGCTTCCTGTTCTAAATTTTTCCACTTCATCTCTTTGTATCCACCTATTTTTAAGTCTGTTTAAATACCATAGTGCTTTATCAATGTCTTGAAGACCATTCTTATACTCACATCTCCATAAATACTTTAATACATTTGCAGCATGTGGTGCTATATCGCCAGACATTTTTTCTGTCATAGCTTCTATAGCTTCAATACATTCTAAATTACCCCTGTTATAATGTTTAGGATTATTAACCGGATCGTTTTTCATAACTCCATATTCTCCTGTAAATATTTCACCACCTTTATCGTCAAGATAACCACCCATTGTAGGATTGCAGATCTCACATTCAGGGCAGTTTAGATCATCATCTAAATAATTACCACACATAGAACAAGTATCTTTAGCATGTATTGTAACCATATTACACTCCTATATCTACAATCTCACATGAGTCACCACTACAAGCCATAGTTTGACTGCCTGATGTGGTATCGATCATCTCATACTCTCTTAACTTAGACCAGTTAATTCTAGTATTCATTTTAGAAAGCATATCATCATATTCATCTTTTGTACACTCTTGATAAGGTGCTTGCTGATAAACATGATCAGAGTGTGGTAAGAAAGACACACCTGACATTTTGTTAAAGTGTTTAAATACAAATGCACCTACATCTAACCACTCGTTTTCTTTAACACTAACAGTAATAGATGGTTTATGCTCACACCAATGCTCTTGATATATTAACCAGATGTTTAACTGATCTATAGCAGATAGTTCATCTCTAACTCTAGAACCTTCAGGTGATTTCATAGGAAAGCTAAATACTGTAGTAGTATCAGGTTTCATTACACATGGTTCACTAGGCACACCTTGATCTATCATAAACTTTGTTAATGGATCTTTGTTATCACCACGCACTGTTCTTATATAATACTTAGAATGTCTGGCATGAATACCACTTGCTGAGTCACATAGCTGTGATACTGTACCACTAGGTTTAACACAAGTAATAGCAGTGCTTTCTTGTATACCAAACTCTTTAGCATACTTTTTATTAGTGTCAATAGCTACTTGTTTAAATCTTGATAGTCTTTTATCCATATCAACTAGGTAACAATTAGTATGTATGTTATCCATAATACCTGTAAGACTTACACCAAGTAATCTTTCTTCTTCAGTATTGTTTTTCCATATTTTTCTCAGATACGGAAAGTCTGTAAGTGTAGCTTGAGCTGTTCCTAATATCGTAGCAAGTCTGATTTTATTCTCTATATCTTTATCACTATCACCCTCTTTTACTACTACCTCTGTTAAGTTACAGAATTGATAAGGTCTTAGTATTATTTCACTACAAGGGTTAGTGCCAAAGTCATAGTTAGGATCTCTTCTTTCATTTTTTGCAGCTTGTTTCTTAGCAGATACTCTATTGAAGATACCTCTTTCACCTGACTTAGATTCTACTAGTGAAGTCCACTCTCGTAAAAATGTTTCTGAATCAGGTTTGTCTGTATAGACCACAGAATTATTAGACAATGCCATATGTGGTGCAGTCTCCCACCATTGACCAGTCTTAGCATGACGCATTCTTATATCAGATAGGTTAGATAAACTAATCATGGCTGATCTTCTAACACCACCTACTACTACAATCTCACCAACTTTACACATAATACTGTGACAATCATAGCTAGATAGCTTTCTACCTTTTGCTTCTTTAAACATATTAATAGTAAACTTAAATAGATCTACAAGTGGAGCAGGACCTGATGCTCTACCACCAAATGTTTTTAGTCTAGCACCTGCAGGTCTAATTAAACTAACGTCATAGCTTGGTATTTCACCTGCATACAGTAACGCAATGAGCATACGGAATGCTCTTGCCCAACCCTCTTTACTATCTCTAACGACAATAGTAGTTTGACTTTCAGATAATACTTCAGGTACTTCTGGTAGCTTATCTACATACTGTCTTTCAACTGAGAACCCTACACCAGTACCACATAGTAGTATGTACATAGCTTCATCAAAAGCTTTTATGTCATCTACTGGTAAATAACTACAGTTATAACCTGCTGTATTATCTCTATCTAAAGCTTTACCTGCAGTCATTAAAGCTCTCATAGATGGCATAACATCTAGGTTGTGTATAGCTGCCCATACATCGTTACTATCTTTGTCATCTAGACCAACCTTTTCAGCCATGTAATCTACATACCTAGTAACAGTTTCACTCCACGTTTCTCTTCTGCCCTCGTCATCTAGCCAACGTGCATATCTTGATGTTGCAATAAAGTTTTGGTAATCTGTTGGTAGTGCATTACTCATCTATTATCTCCTGATCCTTTTATCATATTTCTATTTTTTCTATCTTGTAGTTTTCTTATATTAATATTCATTATAGTATTTAAATCAGAACCTATATGGTTAGCCAAAGCAGTGAGATAAAAAAGAACATCACCAAGCTCCTTAACAATATCTTCTTTTGAATAATCTTCATCTCTAAAATACTTTTTAATTTTTTCTGCTACTTCTCCTGCCTCTCCAACTAAACCTAGTGTATTTTCTACTAATCTAAAATCACCTGATGTGATAATTAAATCTTCAACTGATTTTGCATAAGCTTCTAGTTTATCGTATTTAATTTTTTCACTCAATCTCTTCTCCTTACTACGTCTATATCATCAATCTCTAGGTCATCCACATCATAAAGAGCAGACTCTATTATACTAGTAATAGTATCTATATTAGATGTGTCTCCTACTTCTAACATGTTAGAGTCATCATCTACGTTTATGTTTATTACAACTTCATACTTCATAACAAGAACCCCTAGTTATACTTAAATATTATTAAATGTCAACTGCCATATTCAGCTTTTAATCTTTCTAATGAAACAAATTCTGGATCGTATGCACCACTACTTATGTTTCTTTTAATTACTACACCTTTCCACCACTCTAAATTAGCTTGTCCTGCCCACCCCTCTTGACCACCTTTAAAACAACCTGCTACTAATCCTATAGATGGGCTAGGAAATGCATCATCTTTAAAGTAAAGATGTCTTCTGTGACTATGTCCTACAGTAGTGGAAGAGTGTCTTTTCTTAATCAAACTATAAGCATGGTGTTCACCTGACATAGCAGTGCCGTATGCACCAGTTGCTATATAGTGTGCATAAGATACACCATCTTTTGTAAATACATCTGGTGCTGAGTTTTTGTATTCATAGTATTCATCAAACCAAGTTTTAGTTTGGAGGTGACTAAAACTAATACCATATTTTAAACCCTCTAGTCTAGGATCAAACCCCACAGCCTTTTTTATTCTATGTTCATGATTACCCTCTGCTCCAAAGAAAGCAGGTCTTTTTCTCTTCATCTTTTTAAACTTATATCTGATACGTTCTTGAGAATCATTATAACTATTAATATCTTTTTCATAGTTTTGTGATGCTATTGCAGTAGGGTACTTTGTATCGTAACTGTTTAGTGATCTCATGTCTGCTCCATCTCCAAGATCAATCACATAGTCAGGTTTAATATCATATATCATTTCACCTAACCAAGTAAATCTCTCATTAGATACCTCTGGATCTGCATGAGCGCATGTGTATACTACTGCTGTCTTACTCATGATAAAAGTCCTGTATAATTACTGTCCCTCATATCTATTTCTAATGCCTCCATGTTGTTGTCAAAATAGTTCTTCCATTGATATACTTGATCAAGAGTCTCAAAGAAAAACTCATGATCTATAAGCTTGCCATCTACTTCTACTTTACAAACAGCAAACCATTCTAGTTCACCTATGTGAGGATACTCTTCAATATCTTCAGGTGGTAAATCTGTATAGTGATATGGACCTTCTGTCATTGCCCATATTTTCATCTTATTAATTTCCATTTATTTTCCAATCTTTTAATAAATCCATGTAGTGTTCTACTCCTATCATTACAACCCAAGGTCTATAATCTGATCTATAGAATACTACTGGTTCTCCACCTTTACTTAAACTGTGACTGTGTGCTTGTTCCATATAAGTGTACACAGTTTTTAATTCATTCTTACGTCTTTTAACTTCTATTGATAATGGTATTCTTTTTTTAGCTTGTGGAGATAATTGTATATCTGCACCTGTATCACCCATAATAGCAGACTTAATATCATCTTTTTCAAACTGAGGAAAAGACTCTAGTAATTTGTCACGTATTTCTTGTTGACCTAGTCTGCCTTTTGCTTTAGCTGATCTGCTCATGTGTCACCTCTTTTACTTTAGGTTGATTTTTTACCTTGATAAGAAATTCAGGACCATAAGAATATAGAAAAGTTCTCATCTCAGGCCAACAAGTTTTCTTATATTCACAGTAACTGCATTGTACACTTAGCTTAGTGTTAGGACTAGTTTTAGATTGTGGTATTGGATCTATCCTATCTTCTGGTATATCTCCCTTAACCATATCTTTTACTTCTAATATTTCTTTCTCTTTAGTTTTTAACTCTTCAGAGAAATCATAAACATCCAAACAAACATGTCCATTCTGTTTATCAACTGCAAGAAAAGCACCATGTGTTTTATTAGTAACAAGTGGATCATCTTTACCTGCATAAACATATGAACTAAGCTGGGATATATAACCGAATGGATCATCATCTCTTAACCTACCCTCTTTGAATTTTTTAAAGGCATAACTACTACATGACTTAACGTCAACTGTCATACCATCTATGATAGCATCTCTGTGACCTTTAACACCATGAACATCTAGTTTATCTTGCATTCCCTCAACCTTGTGTCCACTGGCAGTGGCTAAAGATAATATTAATTCCTCTATCATATCCCCATAAAAAAACTTTAAAAGTGTGTATGCTTCTAATGGTTCACCTTTACCTACAAGATTTATTTTGTACCACAGTTTACGTTTACATGGTGTCCCAACTGACGACAAAGATAGATAGGATCTAGGCTCTTGTGGTTTTAAAAATCTTTCACAGGAAAGTATGGCTAAATTAGAACTAAAGTGTCTAGTAACAGCTGCATTCCAATTGCCTTCACCTTGTATAGTAGAGTAAATATCTTCTACTAATGTATCAATCTTTTTCATAAGGTGATCCTTTATGTTTTCTTTTTCTAAATAATTTTTTAAGTTTTACGGGAATAACCTTGAGACTAAACTGAGGAGATTGTAAAGATTTAGCCT
>TARA_R100000654_G_scaffold36004_2_pt1 | contig 16238 bp, 33 predicted proteins | sample TARA_R100000654 | Tara Oceans TARA_R100000654 (sample SAMEA2622473) | marine metagenome | biome: marine biome (ENVO:00000447); feature: surface water layer (ENVO:00002042); material: "saline water (ENVO:00002010), including plankton (ENVO:xxxxxxxx)" | depth 5 m
AATAATTCCTGTCCCTAACAAACAAGATTCAAATATTGCACTTCTTAATTCTTGTGACCCACTAGACTCATCAATTTCATCATGGATTAATTTTTCCATTCTTCTTGCTAGTGTAGTAGCAGGTCTTATTTGTGCCATCTCTGGCAATGGAGCAGAACCTTCTTGTACTGATTTGTCTCCTAGTTCATCTTTAAGTGAACCTAAAAATTCTTTGTTTTCTGATAGACCATTAAATGTAGCACCCTTTGGTAATTCTCTACCATCACCTTCAAAACCAACCAAAGACATTTGCTCTGGTGACATTGTTTGTTCTGATTGGTCTGGTCCACCTTCTATACTTGGTCCAGACTTTTGTAAGTTTTCTCCTACAGGATTAAGGTGAGCATATTCAGATGCACCCTCTGGTACTTTTGTTTCTTCTACTGATATTGGAAATTTATTAGCAGAAAATAAAACATCTATTAATTGTCCATATGCAGCTAAAACTTTTGTCTTAGTTACTTTGACAAATACTCTTGACTTTTCATGTTCTCTAAAATGAACATTTTTATAGTATTTACCTCTATAATTATGAAAAGCTTCAAGCCATCTGTCTTCATCAGATTGTCTTGCTCTTTCAGAAGAGTCAAACTTTTCATAGACAAAAGAAGCCAGTCTATTAGCTTCTTGTTCTTTTTCTTGATTTTCTTCTTCTTTTGAATTAGTAATGTCTGTGTTATCTACCATATCTAGTTATACCTTTATTATACACCTACTTGTTGATTTTGTCAAGTTAAATCTTTATCATTTTCTTAATTACACTTCTAGGATAGACATTTCTATCACCAAAAGCTACCTCACCATTATCATTCTGATATGATGCAAAACTCCACACATATTTGTCAGTTTTCTTAAATATATAAGCTTCTGTGTTAATTGTAGCTACTGACATCTTTGAAAACTCATTATAATCAGTAATTGAAGAATCACCGCATATATCCTCCCAAACTATTAAATACTTGTGATATTCTTTATCACCTACAGTTATGGGACTACTTGTCTTCGGCATTACTATTTAAATATTCTTCTTTCGAGTTTCTAAAATTTTTTGATTTGCTGGTATCTATATCTGCTTCTGGTTGTCTGCACCATTGTCTAAATCTATCTTCTGGTCCACCCATATCATTTAGTCTAAATACTTTAAATGGTTTTATAACATATTCAATATTAGGTTTTTTCTTATACTCAATCATTTCTTCGTATGACATAAACTTATCATACTCTTTTTGAGTTTTTTTATTTCTAAATGTATAGGTAGGCATTAGAAATATTTTTTTAATATATTAATTATTTCTTCTTCTTTAGCTATTAATTGTATTTCATTTCGTATAGCACCTAATATGTCTGAGTGGTCTCCTATACCTGCAGGGTTTTCTAAATAAACATCAACATTAGCTTTATGTTTTTTTATATTACCTTCTGCATTAGCAATTAAAGCTTCTACAATTTTTGATTTCATTTTTAAATTTGCTAAAAACATTTTACTACTATCTCCCATGTTAATATCCAAAGGTAGGGTCAGATGGTGTAAATCTTTTTATTTCTCTCATCTGACTATAAGCTGAAGGTTTTTGAGGTCTTGACATAATTAAATATCTAAGTGCATCATATGCATGGTCTGATGCTTTTGTATCAACATCCTCTGGCTTATTAGGGTCAACAGGAATACTTTGTAATTCTCTTATTAGATTAACACAATTAGAAAATATCTGTAGTCTTGGTCTGCCTGTTGTTTTGTTTTGTTTTAGATACTCATGTATTTGTATCTTACCTTGAATTCTATTTTTATCTGCGGGTCTTAACTTATGTCCTGCTCGGACTAATGTTTCTCCTACTGTTGGTCCTCCCACACCTGTCTTATTCCAAGCTGCAGTATCTAATACTCCTTGAATACTTCTTCTATCATCTCTTTCATATTCTCGAAGCATGTTAGATAAGTCTTCACCTGTTAAACCTTTTCGATATAGTTCACGATAAATTATTAATGTATCATCATCTGGGTCTATCGTTGCCCATACACAAGCAGATTCGGCAGCATAGCCATAGTCAATTCCTTTTAATCTAGTCCAATGTATTGGTATTTTAAATGGAGGTATAACATGAATCTCTGGATTGAACTCAACAAATGCTGCACCTTCTGCTACATCCCAATTACCTTCTAACAATTGTTTTCTTTGTATTGGGGGTAATGACTCCAACATCTTTTCATATCTACCATCTTCTGATAAATATGGATTATCTTCTAATCGTGCCGGAATAAATTTTCTACTTAATCCATCTGGTCCTTTAAAAGATTCGTTAGGAGGACTCGGGTCAAGATATCTTTTTCTTACCCAATGTCCACCAACTCCTCCCGGGTTTGCAGTACACCGAATATAAGGTTTTATTTGTGCGTCTGTTGTTCTTAATCGTGATTGCAAATATTGAAGTGGAAACTCTGTTGGGTATTGTGTTAATTCATCAATACCTATCCAACTGTAAGCTTGACCTTGATAGCGATACACATCTGCATCTCTGTCAAGATATCCAAACTCCAATGTAGCACCCGAAGGAAATTTCCATACCTTTTCTACTTCTCTGAACTTTGCACCCGGAAAAGCTTTGGTATATAACTCTCTGGATTTATCTATTAATTCTCTAAGTTCGGGCATACTTCTTCTTAAAAGTAATGCTCGGTGGCTCGGTCTATGCATAAACCTTAATGGGTCTACTAACATTGCATATGACTTACCACCTCCCGCAGCACCACCATAAAGAACATCTTGTTCTCCTGCTGCTAGGAAATCGGTTTGCGGTCCATTATTAGGTTTAAATACTATGGACTCTTTGTTTTCTTTAATAAAGTCTCTAACTTGTTTCGGTGCTTTTTCAAACTCTGATTCAGTAATAACTGTATTTTTGTTGGTAGTTTGTTGTTGCTTTGGGTCTACCGCAAGTTCAACCTTTGTTAAAACTTTCTTCTTCTCGTTTAAATTATTTCTTTTCTTAGCTATCTTTCTTTCTAGCTTTGCTAATTCTTTTTCTTTATCTCTAAGTTCTTTTCTAGCTTGTAGCTTTGCCTTTGTTTCCATAGACAAATGCCTTGGGGCTTTAGAACCCTTCGGTCTTCCAACCATTACGAATCCCTTTTATTCTTTAATTGTTTCTTTGCTGCTTTTGCAAGTCTAGCTTGTTCGTTTTTATTTTGTACTTTTGCTCTTTGTTCTAGTACAGTAAGAATCTGTATCTTTCTTGCGTATGGTTTATTAATTCTTTTAACTTTACTAATTGTTTTCTTTGCATCTGATACTGTTGCATATTTAATACTTACAGTATCTTTAGGATTCTCGTCTGTGTAGAGTCTTCTACCAGAACCTTTAGGTTTTTTTCCTGTTCCTTTTTTGGGGTCTTTACTCATTATAAGTCTGTTCTAAAACAAATAAATTCAAATATATCTATAGCGAATATATATCCTAGATAAAATGAACCTAGTAATAGACTAGCAAAGAATAATCCAAGTAAAATATTTTTCATTATATATTTCTTTTGTCTAATAAACTTTTTATTCTTGATTTATCAACTATCTTTTTTAATCCTACATAAGATATTTTACGACCAGTCTTATGTTCTAATTGTTCTGCTGCACCTCTTAATGATAGTGAACCATTAATAATATGTCTTTTTGTTTCTTCTAATTCTTTTATCTGTTCCGGTATTGGTTCAAGAAAACCTTTTTCACTTGCTTCCTTATAACCAAAAGGTATAGTTGATGTTTTTCGTTTAGTAAGCATTACGAATTGATAGTTTGTTTATACTCCTGTACTTCAACTTCAATACATTGTCCATCAATATGCACATCAGTAAATCCTGCTTGTGCTGCTTCTTGTTTCATAACTTCAATTGCAACTGGTTTATATATTTCACATTCTGCTACAGAAGTAAAATACATTCCTTTTTGATAATATTGTGGACTAGTTGAAGTACTTAGAAATAGTAAAAGATAAAAAACTTTAGTCATTCTCTACCTCTACTGGTTCTGCATCTATAATAGTTTCTTTTTTATCTGGTAATATAAAAATTCCGCCACTATGATTGTGGTTAACATTAATACTTTCTTTCTTAGCTACTCCAACTCTATCTAATAAGGTCTGTGCTGCTTGTAACTTTGCGTTAACCTGTGGAATAGGTTCATCACTTTCTAAAACATCCACTAACTTCTTAGCTGCTTTAGGTGCTGAATGGGCTAATATCGTATTAGCTGTGTCGATAATTTCTTGTCGGAGACTTTTAACAACAGCATAATAACTGGTGTCCTTATAACCTGCAACTTGAAGTGCCGCTTTTATATCTCCTTGGGCTTCGCCACTTAAAGCATCTAAAAACTTCTGTTGTTGCTCTGTAAGGTTTCTGTTATTTGTATTTGTTTGTGTTTGTAAAAAACTCATATGTCTTATTATACACCTCTAGTTAACATTTGTCAAGACTTTTTTTTTCACTTGACAAATTCGCAGAGGGGTGTATAATATATATAGACCTGCCGGGAGCTATAACACCCATATAACACTTTTTTATATATTTTGATTATACAACCCTGTTAAAACCGGTGGGATTTTTTCTAGTTAACAGCTAAATCTGATAATTTTGTGTGAGTATTATATATATGTGGCACTAGGGGGCTATGGCACTTGCCCATGCCTATTTAGTAAATCACAATCTTGACACATTTTAAAATAAAAAATATTTACCCTATTATATAATATTAATATAACATATATTTTATATAATGTCAATAAAAAAATTTAAATAATTTTCTATAAATCTAGTTAACAATTTAAATAAAATTATCATATCTATATATAATAAAATACTCCCCCTTTATAAACTCAATAAACTCAATAAATTCAATAGAAATAATAATTTATAAATAATTAAAAAAATATACTTGACAATCATATAATAATATGAAATAACCCTTTTAAATAAACTTAACAAAAGGAAAAAAAAATGATTGACTTAATAAACCTATCAAAAGTAAAAACTAAATATTTTGGCAATGAATTATTAGCTAGATTATTTATGACTAAATTAACTTATAAAGCTAATAAGCGGGGTTATGGTGTTTCCTATAAAATAGGGTCTAATTATAAAAAGATTTCCTATAATTTAATTGAGAAGTCAACTTTACCGCTTAATAACTAAAAACAACTAAATCAACTTAAAGCCCCGCACCTAAAAAATGCGGGGTTTTTTTTATTTCTAAATATTATATCTAAATAATATATCTAAAAAATATATATAGTTCTTATATATAAATTTCCCTTTAAAAATATAAAACCTTCAATTATAGCATAAATTTAAATAGATGTCAACCCTATTTATTTTTAAAAATAATTAAAAAAAGACTTGCATTAATTTTTAAATATGGTATATTAAAAACCATGAGACAAGGAAAAAAAGAACGATTAAAAAAACAAGCTTTAAATAATATTAGAATTAGAAATATAAGAATTCCTACATCTAGTATTTATAACAATTTAGGGCTTTCAACTTATGGTGGTATGAGTAAAAGAAGTAAATTTTTACATATCAAAAATAATGTTGAAAATAATATTATAAATAGACTTGACAAGCTTTTAAAAATGTGTTAAGGTATATTTATAATAAAAAATAAAATAAAGACTACTTATAAAACCAACTAAAAATGGTGGAGTAGCAAGTCGAAGGAGGACTTATTATGGGCAAGTTAAATTTGCCATATAAAGAACCTACTCGATTAATGTTTAAAAGTGGAAATCCTAAAACTGATAAAAATCAATCAGTTGAGGGGCTAAAAAATATTGTAGTATTACATTTAAATTTAGCCCCTGCAGATTTAAGCGGTTATAATGTTTGCCCTATGGCAAGTCTAGGTTGTAAAGCTGCTTGTTTACATACTGCGGGAAATCCAGTTTTTCAAGCCCAAAAAGATAAAGGGCGAATTAATCGGGCTAGATTTTATATGCAAGATAGAGACAAATTTATGACACAATTGACAAAAGAATTAGTAAATTTTGTCAAGTGGTGTGATAAAAATAAAAAGATTGGTGTAGTGAGGTTGAATACAACTTCAGATATATCATGGGAAAATTACAATTTATTTGAAAAATTTCCTATGTTACAATTTTATGACTATACCAAAATACAAAAACGAGCATTGAAATTTGCAAGGGGTGAGTACCCGCCAAATTATCATTTGACTTATAGTCTAAATGAAGACAATTATGACAGGGCGGTTGAAGTATTAAATGAAGGCGGCAATATTGCGGTTGTATTTCGTAAAGATTTACCAGATACTTTTATGGGTAAAAAAGTAGTCAATGGTGATTTACATGACTTAAGATATCTTGACCCTAAAAATGTTGTAGTAGGTTTAAAAGCTAAAGGTAAAGCAAAAACAGACTATAGCGGGTTCGTAATGAATTAATATTATAACACACTTGAAGGGCTTTGTCAAGTGTTGTAATTTTGCAACATGTTGTATTTATGCAACAGATACATTTATGCAACAGGTGTTGTAAAAATGTCACAATATATGACTTATAAATAAATAAAAAATATTTTTTATATTGCCATAATTGTGCCACAAAGTTTTATATAATTATATTTATATAAAAAAATTAAACAAATAAACAAAGGAGTGATATATGTTTAATGACTTAATAAATAAAGTAAAAGTATATGCTTTTCATTTTTGGAATTTCCAAATGAGAGGTATCAAGGCAACGAGGTATAGAAAAAATGCCATTGTTAATAATGGATATTTTATAGACTTAACTAGCGGTGGAAATTGCGGTGAAGGTTTTATAAGAATATCAAAAGGCAAAAAGAACTACTACTACCCAAACTATTTTAGAAATGGGCAGATTAGAAGTAATGCGTATGTGTTAGATGTGGCTAACTTAAGACACGATAACGAACAAGACGCAGAAATAGTATATAACTAATATACGATTGGCGGTCTATCGAATAGACAAATTTTGTGGTTTCAAATTTACCCGCCAAACCACATAACAGAAAGGGGGCTTTGAGGGTGGATATGCATGTTAGGTTATTTTAATTTTAAAATAATCAAAACCCTCACTAAATTATGAGAGGAATATATGAAGTTAGAAATAGAAGTGACAGACAATAAAGACTATAAAGAAATAGTTGAAGGTATGAGTTTTAAAAAAATAATTAAAAGTGTACAAAATAAAGTTAACAAAGGAACTAAAGTTTTATATGTTAAATATAAAAATAAAAAAGGTACAGAAATAAATAGAGCAGTTGACATACCAATAGGAAGGAAGAAAAAACTAAATGGGTAAAGTAAAACAAATGGCTTGGGATAACGCAGATAAAAAAGTTAATGAGATACTTGCACACTATAAGCAAGGAACATATAACTTTGATGAATGCAAAACAAAATTGTTAGAGGTTGACAATTTAGAACTAGTTGACATTGACGAAACCAATGTTGATGAAGTAATACTATCACAAACGAGGAAGGAGTAATTATGAAACTAGATGTAATATTTAAAGTGCAATCTATCATAGATGAGAGAGCAGTACCAAGTGATATATTAGAATTACTTGATACAGAGTATTATTCTAAATCTAAAGGTGTGCATATGAGATTAGGTACTATGGACATAACACACTTTGTTAGAGTGTATAGTAATCTAAAAGATACTGACAATGTAAGTATCGCAGATAAACTTGATAAGATTAGATTACAGCTAACTGATATTGAGAATGCTGTATAAAAAGAATTTGTAGGTAGGCGAGAGTTGAACTACAAATAAAGTGGTAGCGATAAAGGAACAGGGATAAGTAGCAATACTTTAAAGCGATATACTAGTTAATTAAAGTTTAGAACCGCACCCGAACCACAAAAAATATAGGGTGGACAAGTAAATTCTTTAGAATTTTCCGCACCCTACAAAAACAAATGGAGGAACAATGAGTAAAAATAAATTTGGAAAGTCAGTTGATGTTGCGAATGCATATGCAACATACAGATATGAACATCCAATAAATAAAGGTATGTACTTTGAATGGAAAATTTTAAAGACATATCAAGTAAAACAAAATGAAGACAAGAACCAATATGCAAGGTGGATGACTGCGTGTAAGTCACCAATGACATATGATAGTTGGGAGTATGGTGACGCATATATAAGTGAGATAATGAGTGTGAAACCTAAACTATTATCAGCGACAGATGATTGGAAGGCAACATATGAAAATCAAAGTGGGTGATTGGATAAAAGTTGACTGCAATGGGTCATATCGAGAAGGTATCATTCAAGATATAAAGATAGGTACTTGCGAGACTGACCCTGCAGGTGAGTTAGGACATGATGTAAAAGAACTAGATACTAAATACTTTACATTTGGAAGTGTAGGATTTGGTGATAGTTGGTGGTGTTATTTTAATCAAATAAAGGAGGTGAAAAGTGGCGAGGTACAAGACGAGATTGTATTATAAAACTTTATGTTTGCAAACTAAAGAGGAGTTGCAATCAATTCTTAAAGACTTTCACTATGAAAGTGATACTGAACAAATGTCTAAAGATGTAGTTATATCTTTAGAAAATTTAATAAAGGAGTTGAAATGAGTTTCGAAGATGGAATAAAAATGTGGCGAGAAGAAATAGGACAATACTATGATGAACATTTTAGTGAAGAAGAAATGGAAATCTTATACGAGATTGTTCGAGGTAATGTAGATGTTGACACTATGAAAGAAAAACTTACTGACTTTTTTGAGGATAGTGATATACCTTCAATACCATTCTTTAATTTAAAAACAGATGAAGGACTACTTGATAGACTTGACTATGACTTTGGTTGGGTTGGTGGTTCGGGCAAACGAGCAGGATATAAAACACACTAATAGAAAGGAAACAATGACAAAGGTAGATATATATCATTCAGTAGATGATGATGAAAATAAAATATATATTGATATAATAGAGATAGAAAGAAAGTGTATCAAAGAAATGAAAAAAAAATATCCAGAGTATAATGTAGAAGTAGTGGAGTGTACATAATGAGTTTGATAAACGCAGATAAATATATAGAAAGATTACGACAGACATTGAAAGATACAAAGTCTATTGGTGTAAATAAATTATCATCAACAGAAAAGTATGAGTATCTTTCTAATAGATGTAGTGATATCATAAAAGATTATGATGAAGAGTACAACGAAACATTAGAGGAGTTGTGGGATGAACAAGGAAGAGACAAAGAAGAAAAAGAAAAAGCAGAAGACAAAACCTACGAAAAAGAAAATAGTTAGTGGGTATTACTTTGACGGAAGGAGGTCATATACATTGTATGAAAAAGAAAGATAACATTATAAAATTCAAACCCAAGAAACCTAAACCTATGAAGTATTGGTTATGTGAATTCTTTAAGAGGTATGGTGAGGATGAGAATACATATCATTATATTTTTTCAGATAAAAATATTAGTGATATGAAATACAAAGGTAATGGTGATGACCATAAAATACTATCACAATTCTTTTTACAAAAGATAACACCATTAGCAAAAGAAGGTTCAAGTTATTGGACTACTGATGGAATGTCACTTGTAAGATTTGATGGTATGCAAGAAGTTAAACCTATTGAGTTTGATATACTTAGAAAAGCTAGAGTGTATGTCAATGGGGACTTCTTACCTTTTAAACAATAGGAGGATAAATGAAAACAGAAAAAGAAGCAAGAGAAGAATATAATCAGATGAGGAATGATGACCCTGCGTTTGCTGAATGTTGGAGTGATGATGACTATGATTTCTATGAGTGGTGTTCGGGTTATCTTGATTATAAACATATAACAAGGAAGAGTAAATGACTGCAGGTTATGGTTGGGGTATGTTAGCAATAGGTTTTGCTGCAATACTTATAGGCGGACTGATAGCATTTTTTATAATCAATAAAGTAATGGAGGAAAAAGATGAACAAGAAAAATCCGATAGCTAAAGAATTGAGAACACCAAAGTATCAATCAAGAGTTATCGAAAACAAAAAGAAAAAGTTAGAAGATGATGACAAACATTGGATAACCCATGGCTATGAAGGTACAGAAATTCTAGTCAAAGGTTCAGACATTCATAATTTATTAGATGAAGATGTGGATGAAGGATTGTTTGGTGAGAATGATAATGACTTAGTAGCTCGATTTAAAAAAGAAACAGGAGGTAGTGTAGATGAGTAAAGATGAAGTAGTGATAGAGTATAAACCAGAAGTAACTATTAAATGGGGTACTGAGGTTGTTAAAGGAATAGAAAAACCAGAGGAAGGATATACAATTAAAACTTATATCTTTGAAGATGAAAAACAAAAAGCTTTCTTTATGAAAGGTGTTGAAGAAGCTAATGGTTGGTTGGAATATGAAGTAGTTGAGAAAGGAGAAACGATATCATATGTTGAAAGTAATATGCCTATCAGTCGTGTTATCCCTTAGTCTATTAAGTTGTACTAATGGGCGAATAGATGACGCAAGTCCATGGTTTAGGGTGATAAAATTTTCTGTAGATAAAATGCAGATAGTAAAAAAAGATAATAAAATCAATGACTTACAAGAATAATAAATAATTAATTATTTACTTGCAATTCATAAAAAAATATGGTATAATAGAAGGTCAGTCTTATGTTAAATATAATAGTTTATTTTATACTAATATTAATTTGGAGTTTTATTATAACCGCAACATTTAATATAATTTAATATGATAAAAAATATATGTGCAGGTTTGTTAATACTTTGTAACTCAACATTTAATTTTCAAAATGATTTTGAGTATAGTAATAACGAAGAGTTTATAAAGGGAGTAAAAAATTGTGCGTTGTTTTATAACGCAGACTTACCCTCTAAAGATAGAATACCTATAGAAATAATTGTAGGTCAAGCATCTTTAGAAAGTGATTGGGGTAAGTCAAGGTTTGCAATTGAAGGAAATAATTTATATGGTATGCGTCAGTATGATTTAACTGAACCGCATTTAAAACCATTAGGAAATCCAGACGCAAACTTTGGATTAAAAGTATATCCAACAAAATGTTTATCAGTTGTTCATTACATTGAAACTTTGTTAACTCATAGAAGTTATTCAGAGTTTAGAGATAAGATGTATGAGATGTGGATAGTTGATGAGTATGATATATTTTTATTAACTGAAATGTTATATAACTATTCAGAAGATAAAAATTATGCAGTCAAACTAAGACGAACAATTTTATTCATAACTGAAAGGGGTTATCTAAATGAAGGGGAATAAAAAGTTTGATATTGATTTAAAGTATGGACAAATACGAGAACAAAAAGTTAAACATATGTTCTCTAAGTGTCAGATAGAAGTCAAGTCAGAGAGAGATTGGTGGCAGAAGACAGGAAATATAGCAATTGAATATGAGTACAGAGGAAAACCAAGCGGTATCTATGCAACAACAAGTGACTATTGGTTTCATAGATTAGAGTTAAAAGATAAAGAATTTTGTACACTTGTTTTTAAAACAGACATTCTAAAAAAGATTGTTGATAGTTACAAAGATAAGTTGACAAAAAATGTGGGCGACAATAAAGCAAGTAAATGTGTATTAATACCTATAAAAGAAATATTTCGAAAGGAGTTTTATGACAATGTTTAAAGAAATAGAACAGGTAAAAAAAGAAATACAGGAACACGAAGGGTTCAGAGATACTATATATAGTGATTCATTAGGATTCGCTACTATAGGTTGGGGTCACCTCGTAAAAGACACCGACCATTTTGAAAAAGGAGTTGCCTACTCAAGAGAGGAGTTACAAAAAGTTTTTGATGAAGATTTTGATTTAGCATGGGCTAATGCAAATTCTTTAGTCAAAGAAAGATTGACAAACACAGACTTCGAACTACTAGATATAGACAGAAAGATGAAAGTCATATCTATATTTTGTAACATGTGTTTCCAATTAGGCAAGGCGGGTGTAAGTAAGTTCAATAAAATGTTTGAGAACATTGCCAAGTTAAATTTTGAAGGGGCGAAACTTGAGATGTTGGATAGCAGATGGGCTAAACAGACACCCAGTCGTGCCGAATATTTATCAAATAAAATGTCGCAGGTATAAAATAAATTTATTTTTGCCTTGCTTTCGACACAATTATATGATATAATATGTTTAATTTAAATAAATTAATTAACTATGTTAAAGATTATTAATAGTTATTATTATTATATTTATAATAATATTAATAATAATATTAAAAGAGTTATGACTATGTTTAAAATTAAAATTTTAGCACTTGACTTTATTTTTGTTTCGTGCTATAATACAAACTTCAATAATAATATAGGAGGTATATATGCCAACAGTTGAAGGAAAAGCATATTGGGCTAGTGTGACTAGACCTAATACAACATTCGACCCAGTATATCAAATTGATTTAGCAGTTGATGACAAGACTGCTGAAGAGTTCAAGGGTAAGGGTGTGTCAGTTAAACAAGACGAGAGAGGTTCTGTCGTTAAGTTTAAAAGAAAAGTTGCTAGGGCGGATGGGACTAAAAATCCTATGCCGAGACTAGTGGACTCTGCAAAAAATCCTATTGATGTTTTAGTAGGTAATGGTTCAAAGGTTAAAGTTTTATACAAACCTTTTGAATGGAAATTTGCAGGTAAATCTGGGACAAGCTTAGACTTACAAGCAGTTCAAGTAATTGACCTCGTACCATATGGCGAAGACTTTGATGTCTCGGATGGGTATGTTGCAGAAGGTAACAACGAGGAGTTTTAAATAATTAAACAAGGGGCGACAATGAATGAAGACAAATCTAAATTTGTAGAATATCATGTCCCTTGTTCAAGTTGTGGAAGTAGTGATGCGAGAAGTATTAATGATGATGGCAGTAGCTATTGTTTTTCTTGTACCACTTTCTTCCCAAATGATACAGGGATAAATCAACAACAACAAAGGGGCGACATGCAAACAGCAGAAAAGATAACAGACTTAAGTTATCATCAAGGTTCTTTATCTGCAATAGCGGATAGAGGAATCAATTCAGAGACTTGTAAGAAGTATGGAGTTAAGGTTATTTACAATGGTAATAATCTTATCGCAAAACATATCTATCCATACTATGATGAGACAGGTCAAATGATTGCGACAAAGACGAGGTATGTTAAAGAAAAACAATTTTCAATTCTAGGTTCAACATCCAATTCTGGATTGTTCGGTCAACAATTATTTAATGGCGGTAAGTTTGTTACCTTAACAGAAGGTGAGGTTGACGCAATGTCAGTCTATCAAATGTTAGGTTCAAAATATCCAGTAGTTTCTATTAAAAATGGAGTTGCTTCCGCATTAAAAGATGTCAAGAAAAGTTACACTTGGTTAGATAAGTTTGATAATATTGTAATTAATTTTGACAATGATGAAGTGGGTAGAGAAGCTGCATATAAAGTTGCAGATTTATTTCAACCCGGGAAAGTTAAGATAGTTAAACTTCCCGAAATGTACAAAGACGCAAATGATTTATTGCGTTCTAAAAAGTATGAAGAGTATGTTAAAGCTTGGTGGAATGCACCTATACATGCACCAGATGGTATCGTAGAAGGTAGTCAATTACTTTCTGAGGTACTAGAACCAATTGTAAAATCCAGAATAGATTATGGATGGAAAGGATTGGATGACTTAACTTATGGTATTCGTAGTGGTGAGTTGGTTACTATTACCGCAGGGACTGGACTTGGAAAAACATCAGTCATTAAAGAGTTAGTATATCATATATTCAAAAGTACAGAAAGTAACATTGGAATGATAATGTTAGAAGAAAGTCCTAAGATAACTGCATTAGATATCATGGGAACAGAAGCTAACTTACCTTTACGAAGACCCGATATTAATTTATCGGATGAAGATAAAACAAACTACTTCAACAAGACAATAGGTACTGGTAGATTTTATTTCTACAATCACTTTGGTTCTAATTCAGTAGATAATATTATTGCTAGAGTTAGATACATGGCAAAAGCTTTGGATTGTAAGTTCATAGTTCTTGACCATATAAGTATGATAGTATCTTCTCAAGAGTTTGGTGATGAGAGAAAAGCACTTGATGAAGTAATGACTAAACTAAGAACACTAGTTCAAGAAACAGATATTGCTTTGATAGTAGTGTCTCACTTACGAAGACCAGATGGTAAGGGACATGAAGAGGGAGCAGTCACTTCACTTGCACAATTAAGAGGTTCGGGTTCTATTGCTCAACTATCTGATATGGTTCTTGGATTAGAAAGAGATAGTCAAAACGAAGATGTTGCGACAAGGAACACAACCACATTGAGAGTATTAAAAAATAGATTTGTCGGTATGACTGGTCCTGCTTGTTACTTATATTGGGACAAAGATACTGGCAGACTTAACGAAGTAGATAAACCTCAAGGTGATGAGACAGAAGAAGATAAATTTTAAATGGAAGGGATTAAATCGTGGGTGAAAGAAAATTATTTCTGGATATCGAAACAACCGAAATTGTTAATGGTTCTGAATTACCTAACAAAATTTTTTGCTTGGTTACTATTTGTGATAAGGGCAATATTGTATGTTATACTCCGAATGATTTGCATAAATTTCAGATTGCTGCGAAGGATTATCAAGAGTTTATTGGACACAACATCATAGGATTTGATGCTCCAGTAATTAAAAAAGTTCTTGATGTAGATTTATTTAAGATAGGTAAGGTAACTGATACACTTATACTATCAAGATTATTTAAACCAGTAAGAGAAGGTGGACATTCATTAAGAGCATTTGGTGAGAAGTTTAATTACAATAAGATAAACTTCAAAGACTTTACAGAGTTCTCCTTAGAAATGTTAGAGTATTGTATTCGAGATGTTAAGTTAACTAAAAAAGTTTATGACTTATTACAAAGACAAGGTAAAGGTTTCTCTCAAAAATCTATAGACTTAGAACATGATGTTGCAAGGATTATTGAGAAACAAGTACAGACAGGATTTCTTTTTGATAGTGAGAAAGCACACATACTACTTGCTAGACTTCAGAATAAGATTGATGAAGTACAAAATAAAGTTAGAGAAACTTTTCCACCAATTAAAATTGAAGAAACTTTCATACCTAAGTCAAACAATAAGTCAAGAGGTTATGTTAAAGGTGTACCATTTACAAAGGTTAAGTATCAAGAATTTAATTTAGGTTCACGACAACAGATAGGTGAACGACTTATGAAACTAGGTTGGAAACCTAAAAAGAAAACAGACAAAGGACATGTAATTGTTGATGAGAAAGTTTTATCAGAGATTAAAAATATTCCCGAAGCGGAATTGATAAACGAATTCCTTCTACTGCAGAAAAGAATTGCAATGATTAATTCTTGGATTGAAGCAGTAGCAGAGGATAGGAGAGTACATGGAAGAGTTATTACCAATGGTGCAATAACTTCGAGAATGAGTCACCAGTCGCCCAACATGGCTCAAATCCCTGCTGTGTACTCTCCATATGGTAAAGAGTGCAGGGAGTTATGGACAGTTCCTAGCGGATATAAATTAGTGGGAATAGACGCAAGTGGACTGGAGTTAAGAATATTATCTCACTATATGAATGATAAGGAGTATATTAATGAAGTCATTAATGGAGATATACACACTACAAATCAAACTCTTGCAGGGTTGGAAAGCAGAGATACTGCAAAAACATTTATCTATGCGTTCATTTATGGAGCAGGTAACAAAAAACTCGGAAGTATCTGTGGAAGGTCTCAAGAATATGGAGGAAAGATTAAAGAAAGATTTCTTAAGTCTTTACCAAGTCTTAAAAGGTTGCGAGACAGAGTGGACCTCGCTTGTGGAAAAGGATTCCTCAAAGGAATCGACCAAAGAAATCTCATCATCAGACAAAAGCATTCAGCAGTCAATACCCTCATCCAAGGAGCAGGGGCAATAGCAATGAAAAAAGCATTAGTATTATTGGACAAAGAGATTGAGAAAAATAATATTGATGCTTTACCTGTAGCTAATGTACATGATGAGTTTCAATATCAAGTAAAAGAAAACCAAGCAGATAAACTAGGACAACTTGCAGTTCAATCAATTACCAATGCAGGTAAAGAATTAAATATAAGATGTCCATTAACAGGGGAGTATAAAGTTGGAAACAATTGGAAAGAAACACACTAAAACATTAGATACTT
>TARA_R100000654_G_scaffold12330_1_pt1 | contig 16229 bp, 13 predicted proteins | sample TARA_R100000654 | Tara Oceans TARA_R100000654 (sample SAMEA2622473) | marine metagenome | biome: marine biome (ENVO:00000447); feature: surface water layer (ENVO:00002042); material: "saline water (ENVO:00002010), including plankton (ENVO:xxxxxxxx)" | depth 5 m
AAAGATGAAACATCAGGAATTGTTGGTGTTCCTGTTAATTGAGAATATGACATACTTTTATTTGTTAATGTATTACTACTGGATGCGGTAATAAATCCTTCACCATTTGTTAATTCATTATTATTTGTAGGAATTGTTGGTGTAGATGTAAGTTGTGAATATGAAATACTTTTATTTGTTAAGGTCTGAGAACTATTCAAATCTACAATATCGCTTATACTTTTTGAAAATTGTATTGTTCCTGCTCCAGTAGTAGTTAAAAATTTATTTCCTGTATTTCCTGTTGTAGATAACTTAGCATTTATATTAGATTGTAAAGTATCTAGTTCTGCATCTAAAGTTTGTCCAGAATAATTAGTAGATTGTATATCACCTGTATCTAAATCTGTATATGTTATACCTGAACCTAGAGTGGTATTTATGATTGTATTATTATCAAAATCTATGTTACTACCTGAAAATGGTTCTATTTTATTTGTCTTCAAACTACCATCCTTAACTCTGACATTACATTCTCTTACTTCTATATCATTAACTCCTACTGCACTAGTTGTTCTGATTGTAATATGGTCATCATCTCTATCATTCTGGTTATTTAATAAAATCTCACCGCAATTAATTGAAACTTGGTTATTAGACATATATATATATAATATGTAGAAAATAAAAAAAATTTTTAATTAATTTTATAATTATTGTATTATATATATTTGAGAAAGATACCTAGCCCTACTTAGGGCGGTATATAACATTCTTAATGATTTCATTCTTCGTAAATCTATGAATAAATATTGACCTTCTGGTATAGTAATACCTTGTACAGAATGAATTGTAAATCCGTGTCTTAATTCACTCTTAACTTTCTTAACCTTTTCAAATATAATATCACCATTACAATAATCTCTGGTGTTATCTAGAACTCTATACTTTTGAATATGTTTGAACTGTTCAGTAAATTCATTCATCAATACTTTTTCAGAACAAATAATTAAATCCTTTTTTGTATAAATATCATTCATTTGTTTTTTTGTGATAACATTACATTCTTTTTTCAATATTTTTGTTACTGTATGCATAGTTATGTATTCAGTATTGTGTCCATAATTAACATACTCATCTTTAACACATTTTATTTCGGCTCTGATATATGTTAGTATTTTCATCAACTTATCACATTTAACTCTGTAATTCTTAGTTAGAGTTCTTACATTATCAAACCCGTCTGTAGTCATTTCTTGTAATTCTTTTCCACAACCAACCATTTTAACCAACTCATTACACATTTTATTATACTCCTGTTTGTGTTGATAAATCCAACCTTTTTGTTTCATACAATTTTTAATTGTTAATAATTTTATTTTCTGTTCTTCATTACTAATATATTTTTGACATACCATTATTTTCATTTCATTACTAACAACTGGAGGTAACTGATAATTCAAATCACCACAAAATATAATTTTTCCTTTAACATTTTTGAATACATATTGTTTAATATCTTCAATAATCATAGATGCCTCATCAATAATATAATTATTCCATTTTGAGATGTATTTTTCCTGTTTAGAATATGGGTCAAAGAATAATCTCTGATGTACAATACAATCAATATTCTTATCATACTTTTCAATTTCTCTTAGTTTTTCTGTTGTAAGTTTCCAACTAGGAGCTACATAAACGGCATTAATCAATCCTTCATCAAATAAATTAAGATGTGTTTTGCCATTACCACCTTGTCCAATAAATAATTCTTGTTTGTAAAAATTTCTAGGTTCTGCCTTTGGACATCCCATACATTCTTCGTGTTCTTTATCATCTTCAATCATAGGTAATGGTTTTGAATAATCATCAGTAATGTAACCACCATATTCATCTTCAACTTCCATATCTTCATAGTATTGTGTATCCGTGGGTGTATCTGCATCTATGATATGAGATAAATATCTTTCACATTCTGAATTTGCAAATGTCTTTTTTCTTTTTGGAACAAATAAAGGATTACATTCAAATGAATGGTCATAGTAATAAATACCATCTACACAAATTCTTATCAATTTATCTAAATCCATTTTCATTAGTTGTTCTAACATAACTAATCTTTGATAAGCAATAATTTGACCTGCTATGTGTCTTTTAGATTTCACAGTATGTTTTGGTATTACCACACGCTTTTCTCCATCCCACTCAGACACTTGAATATCATATTCTGTTTGTAATGTTCTGAAAAAATCATCATCACCATTCATATAAATACTTCTTTCATATTTGACACTACCCATCATACCTATCCATTTTGCATAATATGCCACTTTGAATTCTCTATCTCCTGAATTAATTACTTCTTTATTATTAATCATTTCTTCAGATAAATCAAAATCTGTTTTGATACCATAAGCTCCATACTTAACTTTAAATGTTGCTCCCATTTCTGCTAGACAAACTAATTCACCTTTTGAATAAATATTTTTATTTATGAACCATCCTAGTTTCTTGTTTAATGTAATAAATTTTTTATTAGCATTATCAAAATTCAAATGAGTAATATAATAATAACCTACTTTATCATAGTTATCAACTTTTCTGAAATCTGTAATCTTTCCCATAATACCACAATAATATTTTGTTTGTTTGTATTGTGTATAAGCTTTTTTCAAATCAATATGTTTGATACCATCATCATTACAATCTAAATATGTAGTGTCTTGAAAATCAGTTGTTCCGTTCCAATGTACTCCATTCATAATGAAATCGTGTAGTCTAGGATATTTGAGAGCATCATAGTGATAGAAATGAAAATTTTCTTGTTCAAATTCTTTGACAGTTTCAAAGTATTGATTACTTAATGCAAAACATTCATCCATAGTTCTGATAGCACTAATTCCTCTAAAGTCTTTTGAATATGTGTAGAATATATTATCATTATCTAATTGTTCTTTCATTTCATATAGTTCTTTTCTTGTTTTTATCTGAACATCTGAATATATATCATATATATAATTGAAATCGTGATTTTTATCTGAACATTCAATATGATTTAATCTAGTATTCAGAAAATTGAACACCTTTAATGGTTTCTTTAGTGGTCTGTATTCAAAGAATTTTGTTTTTTGAAATGGTTGGTCAATATCCACACCTATTTGTAAGTTTTCACATATTACTGATATGTCTTTTTCTGGAACACCTTTTGAATATTGTTCTAAGTAACAATCTTTCTGTTTTCCAGATTTTAATTTCTTTCCTATAATTTTATTTAGTATTGCTGTATATTTCTTCTTACTACTTATTGCTTTAGCTTGTTCTAGACATTTATTTGCCCACCTGATGATAGGTGTGAAAAAACAGTGACTTACACCATCTAGAAAAGATTGATTAAAATATTTGTCACCTATTGTGGTAAGCTTTGAAAATACAAATGATATTCTACCATTAAATGGAGGACTTCCAAAATCTGGGTCTTGGTATTTATGCCATACCATATATTGACTATCTGCTCTGAAACTATTTATGTTATCATTCCACCATCTATAAGCTGGTTGTGTAATATTGTACTGGTCATCGTGAATTATTTCACCATCTTCTAAAATAACAATTCTATATGTTCCAGAAATATTATTATCTTTTATAATTTGTTTCAGAGTTCCAATATTCAATTGACCATAATCACTATCTTTATCATACTTATATACTTTATCATTTCTATTCATCAGAACAGAACCCTGAACTGAAAATCTTTTTCTGAATGTTTTTTTCAGAGTGAATGGATTTTTTTTATGTCTTCTATCATATTGAGCTGATACAAATCTATCAGTTTGAGCATTATACAAAAATTTTCTATCTGCATAAAAATTTGTTTTTCCTGCTCGTATTTGGCGTCTATTCCATTTCAAAAACTTTTTTGTTAGTCTGCCACCCCATCGGATACGCCTAGGTTTGTTTGGAGAATTGTCTGTATTTAGTAAGGTTGTTAATCTTTCCATATATACTATATTATTAGAATATATTTTTATTTTTAAATAGTTTTTATTTTTATATATTTTATATAATAATAAAAATTATAGTTCGTTTTTTTGTTCAATCTGATTATTGGCTATATCTATTACTAAAGGTTCTACTTCTTTTTTTTTATGATAGTATTCCTTAGCTCTTTGAATAATCTTGTCCCTATTATTATTATAATATTCTCTAGCTCTTTCTAAATTATTATTATAATATTCTTTATGTTTTTCTTTGTTTTCTAAATATCTTTTTTTCTGAGTTTCAGATATTTTTAATTTATTTTTTTTATAATATTCTTTGGCATATTCTCTTTTCCTTAACAATCTTTTTTTATACTCATCCACAATCTGTTGGTCTGATTTTTGTTCAGTCATATATTATTATATTATATTTTTATTTTTAAATAGTTTTTATTTTTATATAAAATTATATAATAATAAAAATTATCTCTTACTAAATATATATCCTGTCCCTGTATCTGTTATTTTCCAAACAATATTTAATTTCATAGAATTAGTTATAATGAATTTAAATGTTTTATTACATAAATCTATTTCTTCTTTTGACCATCCCTTAATTAAAAAAATTACACTTCTTTCTTCTATTTGTTTTAATGTTACTAAACTTGTAATAATTGTTGCCATAATACTTTATATAATATTTTATTTTTATATGATTTTATATAATAATAAAATTACCATAATAATTTATCTGCCCAGTAACTAGGTGTTCCAACCTTATGTCTATCTTTATTGTGTCTGATTTTGTATAATCTTCTTCTTTTATCTGCATATTCCTTACCTTTAGTTCGTGTGAATGTAGGAAAATCACCGTAGCCTATAGCTCCAACATCTACTAATTTTTTTCCGTTTCTGAATACTGCTATCTTTTTCCCTTTCCTTAAACTTCTTTTAACTGTGACACCTAATTTTCTAGCTTGTCTTCTTGTATGTTCAGTAATTGTATAACTCATTATAATATAATTAGATATTTTTTATTTTTAATATTGTGTTTTATCCCAACTGAAAACATTAGTGTTATCACCCTTATCTATTCTTACCCAAACATACCTCCCAAACCATCTTTTATCTGAACAAATATGCATATTTTTTATATAAAATCCTTTTTCTTTCATTTCATCTAATCTTTTAGGAGTGAATACATTTAATGCTGACATATTAATTAACCAATAAATAGACCTATTAGTATTTTCCATAGCCTTCAACATAAAAGACCAAAATAATTTTCTAGGAGCAAAAGGTGGGTTGTCTAATGTAATATCTACTTTTTCATTACTATCTAAATAATCAATACCTTGTTTTATTTCACAATAAAATTTTTCACAATATTCTGGTAGATTGTCATAAAATGCCCCATTACCAAATGATGTATTCATTACTTTATCACCCTGTAATATTTCTGTATGATTATTGATAAGGTCTATTGCCATCTTCTTTTTTGTATAAACAAAATCTTCTCCTCTTTCTGTTACCTGTTTATCTACCTTTGAATTCTTTTGTATTCCTTTCCACATATATTTATAGGGGAGATTTTTTTTTATATATTTATTTTGTTTTAATCATAACATTTGATTTGAATGATACATTCTTTTCTATATCCATAGTTGCTGGATATGGGTCATTATGTACTATCTTACCTATTCTTCCTCCTCTGGATGGTTTTGTTACAAATTGTGGTTTAACTGATAATTCAGGTTTAGCATTTTTTCTTTCTTCATAATCATCACCTCCTATATTGAAACCACCTTTTAAAATATCATCTCCTAAAGCGTGTGCTAGTGGGTCATAGTCTAATTGTTCTTGACCATCAAACTCTTGTTTTCCTGTTACTTTTCCTCTTGAAAGTCCCATCATTTCTGGTCTTGTAGATTTAAATCTTACACTTTCAAACATAGTTCTATTTCCTATACCTTTTTGTGATTTTTTCATTTTTTTATTTACTTTAGATGGAGCATACATATTAGAAGGGATTACATCATTAAAACCTTTTTTTTTAGTTATGTTTTGTCTAAGTCCAACCTTACCTTGAACTCCGCCTCTTTGTTGTGCAATAGCTAGGTTCTTTATCTTGAACATCTTATATAATAACCTTAGAAAATAATTTAGATTATTTTAAAAATATATTTTTAATGGTGTTTCAAAATCTGTATTTGTTCCACTCCATTTTTCTTTTGGTAATTTAGGATTTGCTATATATTTAAATACATAATCTGAATATCTATACTTATTACTTTTAGTTCCATTTATCACTAATGCTAGAAAATCATCCGTATTAACTACATCAAATAAATTGTATGCTTCTGATAATCCACCTCGTCCTGATTTTAATGTTAAAAATTCTTCAGTAATTGATTTTCTTTCAATCCTTGATGCAATTTTGAAAGTTATTATATAATCCATATTTCGCCTCACAACTGGTGGGATTGCTGTCATAATTTGAGATAACATTATCACCATCATATTACTATTATCATTATGTGATAAATGCCTACCCATAGTAGATAATTTTACCAATAAATCAGAACTTTTAACATCTGTTTTTGAACCATCAATAAAATCATCAATTATAACAATAACATTTGATTTAACAAATACATTCTTTCTTTTTGTATTAGCTTTCTTAATCTTTAATTGTGTATCAACTAGTTGAGGTAATGTATTTAATGTTCTAAATCTATATTTCTGTGGTATCTGTGGAAATCCTGCATTTGATTTTGAATACAATAATACTAAATCTACTTTATTTTTCTTACGGTATTCGTGTATCATACTTTCAACTAATGTTGTTTTTCCAGAACGGCGTGATGCAACCGCTAGTATCATACTATTTGGTGATAATGTTGTTGGGTCAAACCTAGTTAAGCTAGAACTTAATTCATCTGTTGTTAAAATTTTTTGTTTATTAATATTAGCTCTACTTGTGGATGTTACTCCGTCAGTAGTATAATTTCTAGATGCTCCATTCTCATAATTTAAGTTATCGTTCATATATAATAAGTAGAGATTATTTTTATATATTTATTTTGTTTTCAATCTTATTTTTGGGATATTTGTATGAGCTGGTGCTTGATAAAAATTATTCTTAAATGTTTTTGCTTTACCAAACCTAGTAGAACTTCTACCAAAATTTGATAATTTTTTATCTTCTTGTCTATCAATATGTTGATTTATACTTTCAATATCTCTATCATATTTTCCTGTTGCGTGTCTTACACCTCCTAATTTATAATGAACATCTGTATCTGCTATTGCTGGAGTTTGACCAGTTGGTGGTCTTCTTCTTAAATCTCCTCCTACTTGTTCAAAACCTTCTGCTCTTCTTCCTGCATCAACTGCTGGTGTATAACTAGGAACTCTAGGTGCTAACATTCCTTGAAGAGCCTGAACATTCAAACCTAAAATTGCTGGGTCTATGATAACACCAACTCTAAGACCTCTATGACTATTATAATAATCTCTAACTTCTTCAGTATAATGTTTATGTATTGTTCTGATTTCATCTAATGATTTCTTTTTCAAATCCATATTCATCAATTGTTTAAATTTTTTTGTATTAATTTGTTCTCTATATATATTTTTGAAACATTCACATTCTACTCTCAATTGTTGAATTGTTTTTTTATTTCTTTTTATTGTTTCATTTTGTATGTCCATTTGTGGAACTGCTGAAGGCATAACACCTAACCTTCCATCACCTGCATCTCTTTCAACTTCTTGTGGAATTGTCAAACCACTTTCATCTATATTTTGCATAGATGGAGTTTGTGGTGGTCCTCTTGATGGTCTTTGACTTCTTATTCTTTGTCTTCCACCCATATTTTGTTCTTGTACTTGTCCTCTTAATTCAACTGGTTCTGACATCATTTCTTCAGTAGGTTCAGATGATTGAACTCCTTCTCTAGCTGGTTCTCTAGGACTTTCAAATTGATTAGATTGTGGTCTTTCTGACATCATCATTTGTTTTGCATCTGTTTTCATCTGAGTTTCTTTTGTTAATGCTTTTGGATTTGTTTCAATCATATCTATCATTTTTTGCATTTCATCTTGTTTTTCTCTAATTCTTCTCATTAATTCATCCGTATGAATTCCTTGTCCTGTATCATTCCTAAAATCTGATACTGCTAATTGAACATTTTCAAAATTGTTTTCACCACTTGTTGGGTCTGTAACATCATTACTTTGTTCTACTGGTAATTGTCTTACCTTTTCCTTTTGTTCCTGTTCTAATTTTGCTACTTCACCTCTAGTAATATTACCTACATTATTCAATAAATCTTTGTACAGTTTATCACTCATATCTTTCTGAACTGCTTCCTTACTTCCTTTTCCACTCATAAAATCCATTACATCTGGTTCTCCTGTTATTATTTTTTCTATTTTTTGAGCTTCTCTTTCTTTTTTATCTGCCTTTGACCTTCTAGACCCAATAGCTTCTTTTTTTCTAGGTTTCCTAGGTTTTTTATATGTAACCTCAGGATTTTCTTTAGCTTCCATTTTTTTATCTTCTTCTTCTTTTGCCTTTTGTTTTTGCATTCCTTCCATCATTTCTTTTAAATCTTTTTTACCTTTATCTGATTTCATTTGATTTTCTGCTATTTGTTTAGCTTTCTTTTCTCTTTCTGCTAATTCTTCAGGTGAAAATTTTCCTGATGCTACAGGTGGTTTTTTATTTACCATATCATCTACCTTTTTTTTCATTTCCTCTGCCTTAGCTCTCATTTTTGTTCTACCCAATTGTGCATCATTCAATACTTTTGTGTAATATTTATCAGGGGACATATTATTTTTTTGTGCATCTTCATTCAATTTTTTAGCCTGTTCTTCCATCTCTTTCATTATTGTATCTTTATCTTCTTTTGAAATACCTTTATTTGTAGCTCTTAACCAAGTTTTAAATTTTCTAGTTACAGTAAGCTTACCACCTTTAGTTTTTTTATTAGTGCCAAAAATATTTGACATCTTCTTTGTCCTTGGGTCATAGTATTTACCAACACGGTTAATACTTGCTTTTACCTCACTTAAAGTCATTCTAGTCTTTTTTTTAGACATCCTATATAATATATATAGAAAAAAAATATAGACTAAATATTATTAAATTAATTTATATATAAATTTTTATCTCTAAAAATAATTTCTTAGTATATATATATAATGCCTGTATTGCAACTAAAACTTAACCCATCCGCTGATGGAACAACCAAAGTAACCCTAGATAGAACAATTAAAGCTCAAAATATGAGATTAACTAAGGCTGTAATTGTAAGGTCAGATACTAGTTCTTATACTGGAACACATATTAGTGTAGAATTACCATTTTTAGCTGGTTATGAGATACATACTAATTCAAGAAGAGGAGCTTTAGACCTCCCTGTAGATAAAGACAAAAAACAAATGGATATGGATTTTAATTTAAATTTAGGCTCTGAAAATGTTCAAGATGTTTTTATAGCTAGACTTCTAGATAATAATGGTGCTAACTTAACCAGTTCTAGTGCTATTCAAGCCGTATTTATGTATTTTGACTATTCTAGTAATGAATTGTTTTAATTTTTATTAAGATTTTTTTTATATACTATTAATATATAACAAATGTCTAGTGACGCAGATAAACAAAAAAGATTAGTCCAAACGGCTATGAAAAAGATTAATGATAAAGCAATTGAAGATATTAAAAATACACATAATAAAATTATTCAGATGAAACAAGAACAACAAAAAGTTATACAAGAAGCTGAAGCTGATTTTGGTTTTTATATTAATCCTAATGACCCATCAACAGTTGTAAGTGTTGTATCGGGTACAATTGTTTCAATCAAAGACCCTATGTATAATAATATTGCTTCAAAAGGAAAGATATATACAAAACAAGAAGTGGATGATTTTTTGAGTAGTACTAGAGCAAAAAACCTTATGAAAAAATACGGATTTGATAGTGAAGAAATGGTTGAATTAGATATTGATAGTATAAGGAGTAGAATTATGAGTTCTGAAATAGATATAGGTAGAATGGAACAAGCTTATTCTCCAGAATTATCTGTTCCAGAACCTGATTTAACACCTCGTGAAATGGCTGAAGCTCAATTAGAAAGATTAAGAAGAGGAAGATTAAAACCATCAGTAGGTAGTGAAGCTGTTGAAAGAGAAAATGCTATGAAAGCAATAGATAAATTAAGTGGAGAGATGGGAAATAATAATGCTCTGAAACCTTATGATGATGGTTTCACAGGAGAGGTAGGTTTATCAACTGAAGAAATGGGTGCATTAAGAAAAGAATTTATTGATTTGAAGAGTTGGAATAAAGCATACGGGAAAGAAGTATTTGAAAGAATGGGTAACAGTCCTGAAGAAGCCTCAAGAATTGCTAATTTTATGAAAAGAAATAGAAATTTTCAAGATGATTTACTAGGATTGGATGAAGTAGAAAGTCCATTTTATAAATACAATTCTTTAGTTCCTAAAGTTAATAAAGATACTGGTGCTTTTTTAGATGGAGAACAATATCCTGAAGCTGGTATTGAGATGACAGAAATAAAAAGAACTGATGAAATAGGATTAGAAACAAAAGAAGGTGATTTTATGAGTTGGGATGAAATTGATGATGCCTTAGGAATTGGTGATACTGATTTAGGTATGGAAGAAGCTGTATCAGATGCAACAGAATTAGGTGCTATGATGTCGGAAGAAGTAGCTGGAGATGTTACTCAACAAATAGCAAAACAAGGATTAATTGATACTGTAGCGGGAACTGTAGGTTCTAGTATGGTTGCTATGTCCCCTTATGTTGCATTAGCTGGTAGTTTATTAGAAACTGCTGGTATGGCTGGTGTTATGATTAGTTCAGGAATAATGATACATCAATTAGTATCAACTGCAATTGAACAACATAAAGTAGATGTGAAAGATAAAGAATATAATCAAATGTATTATGGTCAAATGGATATGTTAAAAAAATTAAGAAATACAAAATACGGTACAGTTGAAGAAAAGAATAAAGCTTATGATGATTATTATAAAAATCCAAATGCTCTTATATTTATCCCTGATGAAGGTAATGTTACTACAGGATATTCATTAAAGAATAAAGATGATGAACATAATATATTTGATGGTGATGTAATAGATAATATTGGAAAAAAAATAGATGCTGGTATGGATAAAATAATGACAAGAAGTAAGGAGGAAGAAGCAAAAGCTAAAGGTATAAGAGATAAAAATACAATTGGTCAAATGCATATTTCAGGTCACTATATAAATGTTAAAGAATTTATTGGACCATTACAAAAATATTCAGATATAATGAATAAACAAATAGATAAAATAAATAATAGAGCTAATCTATATAGAAAATGGGTAGAAAATGGTAATGACCCTGATGGTTACACATTAGCTGAGGTCAAAAACGGAAATTACAAAAAAATGCCACATATGAGTGTTGGAGCATTATTAAGAACTGAAGGTAGGACACCTATGGATAAGATGAGAAACTGGACAAATAAAAATTGGAGAGCATCAGGTAGTCAAGAAGATAAAAGTCATCCTGTTATGTCTAGTTTATCTATGGCTGACCCATATATGATGACACATTATCAACAACAAAGTCAAAATGATAAAGGTTATAGAGATGCATTAAATGCTGAATATATCAGATATAAAATAGCTCAGAATTCTGGAAAAAAGAATGTTCCAGATTTTGGAGATATAAAATCACCTCAAGAATTAGAAACTGCTCACCCACCATTTTGGAGTAGATATTATGTTAAGAATGAAAAAAGATTTAATAGTGATGATATGAATAAAGTTAAACAAAGTATGAAAGATTATACTAAGAGAGGAGGAAAACCTAATTGGATTTATCAGAAACCTATTATGAGTAGTAAGTCAAGATATAGATGGGATAGAGGTTTTGAACAACATAATGGTGGATTAGTTTTACACGATAAAAAAACAGGAAAAGTAATACCTAGAACTTTTAATAAAGATGATTATGATAGAGAGAGAAAGAAGCTAATTGAACAGAGAAAAAAAGTTTATAAGAGGAGAATGGAGGAAAGGGAAAAAATGCATAGACACACACACGGTAGAGATTTCCGTCCTGTTCCTAGTCCTGAGGATGAACTACCAGATGATGAAAAAGATGAACCAATTGTCAAACCTGATGGTGCTGATAAAAAACATCCTAGTGGAGATATAAATCCACCTATAATACAGACTGATAAAAATTCAGATGTAACATTTAATGAAACTAAAGAATGGTCATTAGGAGCTGGTGGTGTGAATTATGACCCAAATTTAGCTGACCATTATTTGAAGTTAGCATATCTTACTTATGACATACCACTAATCTATAACAGTTTTGAACAAGTTCCAGAAGAATACCACCTAGAAAAATATAAATTCAAGCAAATGGTTGGAAATCAAGAACAAGGAAATCCATTAGGAATATTTGGTTTCAGATATAATTCATTTGGTTTTTGTTTATATGATGAAGATGAGAGTAGGATAGTTGTAGCAATTGAAGGAACTGATGCCCCTGAAATAACACATAATCTAGAAAAATTTATATCTGATGTATTAGTTGATTTAAATGTAGGAATGGTAGAAAGTGGAGTGATGAGATTTCATAGAGGAATGTACAATATGGCTATGGATATTTATCCAGAGGTAATGGATTTTATTAGAGAACATTTTCAACAGGATATTGATACACAAATTATATTCACAGGACATAGTTTAGGTGGTGGAGTAGCTAATATACTTTCTTATTTAGTTGCTCAAGAAATAGAACACGAACAAATCAGATTATATACTTTTGGAAGTCCAAGATGTATGGATTATAGGAGTAGTCAAATAATGGATAATATTGTTAAACATCATTATAGAGTTACTTTAGAAAATGATGTGATTAGTTATATGCCACCAAGAATAGAAGGACAAAAAGATGGTTATAGTCACGCTGGAATGAATATACAATACAAAGAAAATGGTAAGACTGAAGAAGTTATAGGAAGGGATGAACAAATAATATTCAGGTCACAAATTGGAGCAGGAATTGGTATTATACTAACTATGATGGCATTTGCTGGAAGTTTGAAACATAGTTTAGAATTGATTGGTTTAGGAAGTGCATATACACCTGAAGGTTCATCTATGTATGTGTTTATGAAAAATGCTTATAAGAATTTTACAAAACTAACACCTAGTATGCAAAATGTAGCAGAATTCTTTTCTAATAATTTAGGAAATATGATAAGAAATCAACAATTAAATCCAAATAGTTTAATGAATATAATATTAAGGCAAAGAGAAGTTATTGTAAGTAATTTTATTGAAACCTTTGGATTAAATGAATTAGAATTTAGAACATTAGTTACAGAGAATATGTTAAGGAATGCATCAATAGATGAATTTGTTGTAGCTAGTTCTAGTTATGGTATTCCAGAAACACAAACAATAAATTTTTATAATACTATGACACAAACATCTGTAGATATGTATGAAATATATAATCCTAGTAATCCTGTTAGTCAAAGAATATATTCTACAATATTCCCAACATCTCATAGTGTGGCATTTTATGTAGAAAGTTTAGCAGTAGGAAAAGGTAGTTATGATATTGTTAAGAAAATAAAACAGGTATCCAGTAAGCCTATGGACAGTCACAGTAGAAGTAATTATAGAAAAGCTATAGAAAAAGGTTTAGGTTTTTATCATCATATAGGAACTAGTATAAAACCAACAAATAAACTTATAGAAGATTATAATCATTTGTTTTCTGAACAAAAAACATATAAGAAAAATACGGACGGTACATTTAGCCACGAAGGAATGTTATATTATCCAGAGTTTCATAAAGGTTCAGTATATATGAACTCAATCCCTGAAAAATATATTATAGGATTATATTTTTACAATCCAGAAAAAGAGTTTTTAGGCAGGGGAGATATAAAGAGTTTAATAGTTTATTAAATAAAATATATTAAGAAATTTCCCAAAAAAAAAATCTAAGGTTATTATATAAATGGATATATTGCTCAATAGTAATGCGTCATCATCATTCAATTCAGTTGTGGATGGTGTTGAAACCAACCAAAACCCTTTTGTTTATAGATATGCTCAAAATGTAGAAGGTACTAGTCTTTCAGGTATATCAAGAACATTTCAAGAAGTTCAACCACAAAACACACCAGCATTCAACACGGCTGTTGATTTTCACATCCCTAAATCTGGTATTTTGAAAAATGCGTGGATTAAAATGAAGGTAGGAAAAGATGCAGGAGAACATTTAAATGGAGCATTTGGTGCTTTACAAATCACAAGAGTTCAATTACTTACTAGTGGGAGAATTTTAGCAGAACAAACAGGTGAAATGCTTTTGAATAAAGTAGCATCACAACCTTATGCATCTAGAAAACAATTACAAGCATTATTGAATATGAAAGGAGATAATGCATCTTATTCAGGGACTAGTGTATTATGTTATGTTCCTTTATTGTTATCCTGTTTTGAAGGTATGGAAAAGGCATACGATACCAACTTTGTAGCTCCATTAGTAATAAGAGCTTTTGTAGATGGTTCATCTACACATAATAATGCATCTGATGATGGCTCACAAGTAGCTTTAGATAGTATCAGTATGTCATTATATTGTGAATTTATTAGAGAACCAGCAGACCATCAGCAAAAAAGGGTACAGGCAGATTATTCTGACGGTGCTTTACAACGGGTACAGTGGAATGAGTTACACGAATTTTCTGATAAAACCTTAACTTCAGGTGATAGACAAATTGAACACGAAATCAAAACAAATAATTACATTCAAGAAATTTATGTATTTGCAGATGTCAGAACAGTAGGTTCATTAGTTATTGGGCAACCAGTAGAATTAACTAGTGTTAAACTAGAAGCAAATGGTCAAACTATTGCAGATTTTGGTAATAGTGAAGATGCGAAATTACTCCAATTTATTGGTAATTTACAAGCTGATAAATGGGAATATGCTAGTGGTAACGGATGGGATACACAAGCATACTTACAAAGGAGATACAAATACAGTTTTGGTTTATCAAATGATACAAGAAAAGTATTTGGTGGTAGTGCATCCAGAGAACTAAGTAATTTCAAAGTTACTGTTAATGTAGCTGGTTCAACTACAACCGCCCATAGATTGCATATTGGAATTAAATATGCTCAACTAGAAAGTATTGAAAGTGCTTCTGGTAAGGTAACAACATCTATTAGTTCATAATTATATTAAACCACCTCCCATAATTAATTTGAATTTAATAGTTTTTATTTTTATATAAATATTTAAAAATAAAAAGTATTTAAAAATAAAATATATTAATAATATATATAGATGTCAAAAGTTGTAGAAGCTGTTTGTATTGATGATGTACATATTACTTACAAATGTCCTAACATAGAATGTAAGGATGGTTTTCATAGACACGGTAGTTGTGGAGATTATGAAAAGAACAGGATTGAAAATAGAGGGTCACACTGCCAGTTTGATAAATGTAATGTAGATATTGTGATTTGCCCAGAAACATTAAGGGGAAACTTTAGAAGACTAAGTAGAAATGGTTATAAGGTTGTTAATAAAAATAGATATAAATTATCTACTGATTTACAATTTTTTTTAGATATGTAGAATTATTTTCTGTGTATATAATGTAGTTTGAAAGATAGATTAAATTCTAATAACTACCCCTGATTTTCCCGTTTTGCCATTATTATTATATTATGTTATAAAATAATCTAATATAATTATATATGAGTGTTAATAAACCTGCTGATAAAAAACTATACGATAGTGTTAAGGCTCAGGTTATGAGGGCAATACCAAAACATAGTGCATACCGTAGTGGTAGAATTGTTATGTTGTATAAACAAAAGTTTAAGGCGAAGTATGGTAATAAAAGAAGTCCATACACAGGAAAAAAACCTCTGAACAAAGGACTAGATAGATGGTTCAAAGAAGACTGGAGGTCACAAAAAGGAAAAAAAGGTTATGATACAAAAGGTGATATATTCAGACCTACAAAAAGAATAACAAAAGACACACCAACAACGATGTCAGAATTATCAAGAGGACAGATAAAACGAGCTATGAAAGAAAAAAAATCTACAGGAAGAGTTAAAAAATACAAAAAATAAAATTAAATGAATTTTTCAGATATTTAAAAAAATATTTCAAAAATTATATTTTCATCT
>TARA_R100000654_G_scaffold6346_2_pt1 | contig 16225 bp, 28 predicted proteins | sample TARA_R100000654 | Tara Oceans TARA_R100000654 (sample SAMEA2622473) | marine metagenome | biome: marine biome (ENVO:00000447); feature: surface water layer (ENVO:00002042); material: "saline water (ENVO:00002010), including plankton (ENVO:xxxxxxxx)" | depth 5 m
TCCTCTTTGACGACGATGGACTCTCCAAGAAACTCCAACCTAACCATCGCTTTAACGCTATGGTTCACCTTGGACGATTCACCACAAAGAACTTTGACTACATCGGTCAAAGCAGACAGCAAGACATCAAGGAGACTTGGGGTTCAAACTACTTCGTCGGTGATGTCATCGTCAAGGTAGTAGAGGGTAAACCTATCCCAGACTGCTCTATCTTCGGTGAAAACCCAATCAAGTCTATCTTCACTCAATACATACCTAATACTCGTATGATTAACAAGTATGGTAGAGAAAAGGCGATTATGATGTTTAGTCCTATCCACAAGAAGGTTATGCCTACTGGTATGGTTAGTGCTGACTCTTGGGAGAACGCCCCTTGGGAGGTCAAGGACTACCACATCTTTCATCCAGAGTCGTTAGACGACGAATACATTGAACTTCTGAAAGGATGGGGTTTTAACCCTACCTCAATGATGAGTGAATCTGAAACTGATACTGATGATTCTGATAGTGAATAAAAAAATATCTTAATAACTTATAAAAAATTTAATCTTCTTTAACCTCTTCTAATTTATTACTTTCTAAATTCATAATAATTTTTTTTAACTCTTCTATTTTTTTTGTCTGTTCTTCTGCTATCCTTCTTAAAAAGTTAATCTCTTGTTGTTTTGCTTCAAGGGTATCATTCTCTTTTATTTCATCCATTATACTTTAATTGATATTATTATCTTTAATTTCTAAAAGTCAAGTGAAAGGTTTTCAAACTTACCCCAATCATTAACCTCATTATTAAAATTCTTCATTAGTGTATTGTATTCATCTTCATTCATAATATCATTCGCTACCATCCCAGCATACGCTTCATCTATCTCATACATCACCTCCATTAACTTCTTCTTAATACCTTTAAGGGTAATAGCGTCCTTCTTGGTTCTTTTGATTAAGAATCGTCCATAAGCACTCATCAACTCAATCATAATCGTAGACCACTTATCCATAGCATCTAACTTCATAAGTTCATATTTGAATCTATCATCCTCAAAATCATTACCCATAATAAGTTTCTGAATACCCGTCATCTTAAAGGCGATTTGTCTTTTGTCTTCATTCTCTTCAATTAACTTCTTGTGCTTGTGAACTTCATACCTACACGCAGTATCCAATTCTCCTCCATTAGACACTATCCCAGATTCAGCATAAAGGTCAATCGCCTCTTGACAATTTTTAGTATCTGTGTTCTTAACCTTCTCCTTAATCTCTTGCCTCTTTTTCTCAAACTCCTCCCTCTCCTTCTTACGCCGTGCTTGTGCCTTCTTCTTCTGTCCCTTGGAGAGTTTCTTGTTGTTAGGCATTGTGGTTTTTTTGGTTTATTTATTTCTTTTAGATTATTTCAAATTTATTTAGATTATTTCAAATTTTTTTATATTATTTCAAATTATTTTAATATAATTTCAAATTTATTTATAAAAATCAAATTTAATAAAAAATATATTACAGCACTTAAAGTATTTATACAGATACGGACATAGACCCATCTTGGTTAACATAGAACAGAGCATCCGCTAACACGAACACATCAAGGTTAGTAGCAGTTGCGGCGGGATTGTGCTGTAAGATGAGGGAGATAGGCAGTGAGCGGTCAGCGGTGTTAACACCCGACTCAATCGCTACACGCTGGAACGCCTCCATATCTAACCCGAAGGGAGAGAATCTGTATACGGCGTTAGTCCCCGCACGGGCAGACTCAACATTGTAGAAGTTAGAGATATTGGTGTTCTCACCAAGACCAGCACGAGAACCAACATTACCCCACGCTTTCTCTAACTCCATAAGGGGTTCAGAGGTAGCACCAACAACCATACCATTACAGCGGACGGGAGTAGGAGGATAGACAACTGAACCAATCTTAATCTGATACTCGTTAAGATTCATATGACCTCCCGTGCCTACATCGTAAGTATTAGCGGCATCAGCACCCGCACCTTGGGATGCGAAGAAGATAGACTTAATTGATTTACAACGAGCGGGGACATTAATGACATTATCCGTAGCGTTAGCAATAGCACCCGTGAAGTGGCGGTAAGTCTGCCCCGCAAGGGTTAGGACTCCACCAGATACTTCTTGGAGCATACGGAGTTGCTGTGCTACATCACCTCCAACTTCAACAAGGTTAGCAACATAACGGACATCGCTAATCGTGTAGGGGATAGGACCGCCAGACTGGGCGAGTGCTTGGGTTTCGTTAGCAAGTTCAATCTCAATAGTTAGAGGAGCGGACATAAGCATAAGAGGGATGAGTTTTTCGCAGTTCATCAATCCCGAGGTTAGTGGGATACAGAAAGTATAGACACCACCAGCGGCGATTAAATCGTCTGGGGAGTTAATAAGTCCAATATTACGAAGGGTAGAGGGGTTATCTGCGGCAGTATTAGCAACTGCTACTTGAAGAGCGCCGTTGCGGTGTCCGTCAGCACGGATACCCTCTGTTAGTGTGCGTGTCGCTTTGTGGTCTCTACCCGACTGACAAGGTAGGACAACAGCACCCATAAGACGATTGTAGGACTGGATATCCTCTAACACCGTGCCCGACTGCTCTATCCTTAACCGACGGATAAAACTATGACCTCCTGCGAAGTCAAAACCGCCAGTCTGACCCGCTCCTTGTGTGAAGTTAAAGCGGAGGTAAGAATGCTGGGTATCTAAAAGAGCATCCGCAGATAAGTCTATGCGGATAATATTAGCAGCATTGCTAACAAAGGTCGCCCCATTGGTCGGGAAGAAGGTTCTGCGTCTCGCCTTGCTCTCAACGGCAAGGGGTAATACATCTGTGTAATCCAAAGTTTTCGGTAGCACTCTCTCCATTATTTTATACTTTAACTTATATAATTTTTATGAATTCTAAACTTTAAAAATTTTAATTTTAACATCCACCTCGCCTATCCTCGGGGGTAGGGTTGGGGAGCATCAATACTTCTAACTCAATATTAATACTACTACCATTACTGGCGGCAACATTAAAATTCGCCTCACTCGTCAACTTAACAATATTACCATTAACGGGGTCTCTTAATTTCCATTCTACTACTTGACCGAAAGGGTTAGAACATAATATACCAGATTCTTCAATAGGTCTATCATCGTGATACTCCCACATATTCACAGAATAAGAGTTAGAGTTCTGCCCTTGAAGACCATTACCTCCTGCCGCCTCGCCTCTTGTTATCAGTGTCCCACAATCATTCGCAATACCTCTAAAATTACCACCTTCACTCGCACTACCCTTTTGATTATGAAGGATACACATAATACCAGTCTCAATAGGTTCAATAGTGTTATTCGCAAAGTGTAATGAATTTTGTGATTTAAGAGTTGAAAAGAGTAAGACTCCCGCTGGGACTCTAACTTGACCCGCACCCGCTAAATCTGTATATTGAGCGTCTAACCCAAAGTTAGTAGCATCACCTCTATTTGACAAAGTTGCCTTTCTTATCTTAATAAGGCACTGACTAAAATTATTATTGAAAGCAAATTCATTAGGGGGATTTAACCTAAAAGTAAAATCCGCATTCGCCCTTGTTGCGGATAGGTGTAATACAAACCGACGATTATAATATTCAATCTCTTTCTTGCTGTTCCTCATTATTATATTATTAATATATATTTTTATTATAGTTTCTTAAATTTACTTCTTACTTCCGTGAATTAACCCCGCCTTTTTAGCGGCAGTTAACCCCGATGCCGCTATACTTACTCCTTTTGCTCCTTTACCAACTAAACTACTCACCCCACTAACTCCTTCTGCTAAACCCGCCACTCCTCCCACCACTTCTCCTACTATGGGTATTTCAGCAGTAAAAGGTAAAGCACTCTCCGCCCCCTTTGCTACCACCTTTGCTACATTGCCTACCTTACCAGCAACATCCCCCACAGTATCCGCAACTTTCTTAATTGCTTCACTATGGTCTATCACATAATCCGCACCCTTTTCTATTGTGTTGCCTACTGCCTTAACACCCGCACTTACTCCGTGTGCTACTTTCTTACCGATGCTGGATACACCCGAAACGACTTTATCGCCTAATCTCGTCCACCAACCCATTATATTTATATTATAATAGGATATTAAAAGATAACTTAAAGAATACCAGTTTTAGTTTCTAACCTAAAACACGATTGATAGTGCTAATAGCACCTCTCGCTTGTGTAGTTCTATCTGCTACACCTTGGACTACACCCGCCCCTTTGGATAAAGCACCCGCCCCAGCACTAACCGCTCCAAGGGCAGAAGCAACTGGGACACCAAATCCACTTAACGCCGCCAAAGTAGCACCCGTCCCCGCTACTTGACTAACCTTACCAGCGATGCCTTCAACTGCCCCAGCAACACTACTAACCTTTTCACTCTTATTTGCTAATGCTCCACCACCACTATAAATCTTGTGTCCTAATCTTGCGAATACTCCCTTTTTGTGTCCTAACTTCATTATATTATATTATAACTTATATTAAATCTATTCACCCTTTTTTAGTCGTTTTAGTTGTTGTCGTTCTTCTTTCTTATATTCATCCTCATCTTTCCATTCTTTATATAATCTCTCGTGAATCTCTAACCTTTTATCTTTTGGTATCTTCAAATCTACCTTTTCTATAAAGTCAAATTGTAATGATATATCCCAATCTAATCCGTTCAAATTGATTAATCTATTTTTTTGGTCTGTAAGTCTAACCCCTATTGCTGTGATTTCCTTAACTTTTAATATTAATTTATGAACCGAACCATCACTGGGACTTATTGTAATAATACCTCCACTATTGACATCAATAGGTATCCTTGCTAAAATACTACTAAATCCTCCACCAACGGCACTATCTAATATACTATGTTGGGTTAGATTTGTTCTAACATAAAGACTTCTTATTGCCGCATTAACATCAACTACACTAAAATAACTTTGAGTCCCAGCAGTATTATCTCCACCCCAAAAGTCCGCAGAGGTGGTAGTGAATAACTGCGTTGATGCGGCGTTATCAGAAAACCCACATCTAAAATTAACTCCATTATTTTCAAAGTAAACATCATACGCTATCCCTTCAACAAACACATTCTTATTAAATCCTATCTCATCCTTAAAATTAAATTCAGCATTAGCACCATTCGCTATCCTTAAAGTTAGTCTTTGATTACCAGCACCGCTACCAGTCCATCTCCAATTGTATTTCAAAGTATCTCTATCATAAACCATCGCAAGAGTCCCACCAGTAGCAGTATTAATTTTTGATACAATAGCATCCATCAAACTCCGAGCATTATAATTACCCTCGGTTAATTCAATAAATCCAGTATCCGCACCAGCAGTAGTATTATAAGCAGAAGTCGTAAAATCCAATCTAACATTCCTACCTCTTTGAAAATTGTAAAAACTAAAAGGGATTGAGGTGTGATGAAGGGACATTAGGATAGTATGATGTGGAGGCACTGTTATCGCCTCATCGGGGATAAATAGGTAATCTGTCGTCAATATTGGGTTAGTAGTTTGTAGTTGCGTATCTTGTGAATTGATAAATAACACTCTACTCGCACCCGTTCCAGTTTCTATATTACTCATTATTACTTATTCGTAGATTTTAATTGTTTATTCTTAACCTCTAACCCTTTTATTTGTGGTTTAAAAAGTCTATCTTGATACATACCGACTAACTGCCGTCTGTGTTCGTGAAACTTTTTAATATCTAATGGTGGTAAAGGGTGAGGTTGAAAACCAAATTGAGAACCCGCTGTCATACTATACTATATCAAACAAATTTATATCCAGAACCTTTTACAAAGAATTTTATTTTGCCTTCTTCAATTGCTTTCTTACCCGCTGGGGTATAAGGGTTGAACTGAAACTCTGTCCCACTATCCCCACTCTTAAATAAATTAAATTTTCTTGTATTTGTTGAACCATACCCATCGGCACTTGGTATATTCTTAACTACCCACTCACCTTTTTTCTTAACTGTTTCACCCACACCCTTAACATCACCAGCACTTCTTAAAGTTAATTCAAACTTACCTTTTTTTAACGCTGGGGTTAAATCTCTTTTATCTCCTTTCAATAACTTAAAATCTTCAAACTTAACTTCTTTTTTAGCACCTTTTCTTGCTATATTACCTCTTACTACTTTTTGAATTTTGGTTGCTTCTTTCTGTTGTTTTTTACCTCCTTCTTTACCTTTATAAACTCCTTTTTGACCTTTACTGCCTCTTGGTGGGTCATTACAAACAACATAAGTCCCACCACCTTTACCAGTTCTCGTAAAACATTCGCCTTTACCTTTATCTCTCCAACTACCTTTTACTCTCGGTCTATCTCTCTTTTTAGGGGGCATACTACTTTATACTATAACTTATTTTTTTTTCTTCTTCTTCAAGAGTTTTTTTGGTTTTAACTTACCCGCTAACTGACCCAGTAATTCTTTATTACTTGCTTGTATACCCTCTGCTCCCGCTACCACTGTGCTACCCGCTTGTGCGTCTCTACCCGCTTTACTTAACTTTTGGGCGATAGGGTCTTTCGGTTTTTGTGCCGCACCAAAAACAGCACCAGCAATTTCTTTAACTGCTCCACCTACTCCTTGTTGTCCCGACACTACCCCCGCTACTTGTCCTATTGCCGCTTGTCCTGCCGCTTGTCCTACCTTCTGTTTAAAAGGTTGGAGTTTAGAAGGGTCTAATGGTGAGGGTAGTTGTTGTGCTTGTGGTGCGGGTTTACCCAATTTAACCCCTGGTCCAGCAGTGCCTACCTTCGCACCACCAAAAATATTACCTTCGCTATCTGTGCCTATTACCTCTGTCCCCGCTCCTTGCGGTTTTATATTTGGTTGATTACGAGGGTCTAAAAAGTTAGATAGTTCTGCTCTTTGGTCTGCTTTAACTCCATCGTATTCACTCTTAATACCTAACCCCGCTCCTAACAAAGCACCCCCTACAACTGCTACCTTCGCTCCGACTCTGGCGACCTTCTTGAATTTCTCTCCAATCTTTCCCATAGTATTTATATAATATTAAGAGATTTTATTAACCCGAAGAAGGTTAATACTATTTTAGTGTGATACTAACGATTTTGCTTGTGGTGTATATTCTCTATGTTTTAAAACACTACCCGATAATATCTGTTTAGCGTCGTGATGACTAACTTGTCCCGTTAACTTTGATGTAATAGCACCCGCTACCGCACCAACTAACGGATGTCCCGACATAGCACCAGCGGTTATACCTCTCTTGAAAGCATCAACACGAGGTTTATTCGCAGTTCTTAATGCTTGAACTGCTGGTATAACTTGATGGTGTGTGAGTGATTTACCTAAATTAGGTAGTGCGTTGCCTTGTGGTATCCGAGTTCTTAACGCTCTTTCTGCCGCCATCTTACCTCCCACTCCAAAGTTGTCTAATACTTGCTGTGAGAAAATCCTTTTGCCCGTTCTATCCATTATTTATACTATATTAGAATATTTAAATTTTGATAGGTTAAGATAATTAATATTAGTTCTTTTTCTTTTTCTTTCTCCTTTTCTTTTTTGGTTCGGGTTTCTTTTTTCTTTCTATCTTATTATCCTCATCCTCATCTTTAATATAGGGTGGTGGAGCATCCGCAAAGTGTCCTCCGAACCCTTGTTGTCTAATTGCTGGTTGTTGTGATACGGCATTACCTCTTAATCCAGTTTCTAATCCATACCTAATATAATCCATCTTATACTATATACAATTAATTAAATTCTACCTTAAATTTACCTTGTCTTACCTTCAACCGATTCAACGCTTTCTTATTCTTTCTCTTCTTTTTCTTAACCTCTTTGGGTGGTTCTTTGGGTTTCTCTCCCCACTGATATCTTGCTAATATTTCAATAAAATCATCTGGATACTCTGGATACTTATGTTTATACCATTCAATACCTTCTTCAAGAGACTTAATACTACAATAAGAAGCGGGTAAGGTGGTAGGCAAATTACCCATACCCACAGTGTAGTCATCAGTATCCTCTTCTTTCTTAACTACAATATCATAATCAATTTTATCTCTATCTAACCAATTAGGTAATCGTGTGCCTCTCTCCTCATCCTTTAACTCTTCTTCTTTAATAAAAGTATAGTTTAACCTATCATCAGTGGCGAAAATCTGTTTTGCGATATTAACACCCTCTATCTTTGCCTCCATAATTTATATTATTATGAATAAAATAAAAAGAAATTTTTAAAAATAAAAGTTATTCAAGAAGAAACTTTAACCATACTGCCTCCTTTGGGTCTACCCGCCTTGTGTGCTTGTTTACCCGTTTTGTGTCTTTTTTCTTTAACTCCACCTTTTTTATCTCCTTTTTTAGCAATCCCCAATAGTAAACCTTCTGGTAGTTTCTCATACTGCTTTTGTGTTATCTTCCCTTCTTTTAACGCTTTTTGAATCGTTGGATTTTTACTCGGCATTCTTTATATATTATCTTATATATTTTTAATATCACCACCAACTACCATTATTAGTTTTACCTTCTAACCTTTTAATGAGATTATCAATAATAACTTTTAACTCCATAATTTCACCTCTTAACAATACTATATCGTTTTCGGTTTTCAACATAATATCTCGGTTAGTTCGGGGTAGTCTCGTTTTCTCATCCATCAGTTATAATATTATTATAGAAAATTTATGAGGGTCTCTTTAATACAAATCTTATCTTCCCATCCCCTAATGCTTCTTCAAATACATTCTTACCTCCTTTAATCTTGCGAGGGTCAAGTTGGTTTTCACCACTTCTACCTCCGTGAGTATAGGTTAGATTATATTTCATCGTATTCGCACCTCCCGCTGACCCCGCTTTTGCTGGGATTGCTTTAACTTTATATAAACCTTGGGTTTGACCTACATAATTCGCTCTATCAAAAGGTTCTCTAACCTCTAAAAATAATTCACCTTGGTCTGCTGGTAATCTTAATTTTCTACCCTCTTGTTGAATCCCTAAAATATCTTTTTCATAATTTACTGGTTCGTATGTATCTGCTAACTTACGCTCTTTTTTTAACTCCTTTATTCTTAACCTTTGCCTTCTTTCTGCTGGGTCTTCTACCTCTTCTTGTTCTACAACTTCAACTTGACCTCTTGCTGGTGCTGGTTCGGGTGCTGGTGCTGGTCTTGGAGGGTCAAGTGGACTTCTTGATTGTCTAACTTCTTGTCTCTCTTGTCTTGCTCTAACTGCTGGTGAAGACGACCTTGTAGGTGATGGTGTCCCTAATAATTGTGCTAACTCTCTTTCGGGACTATCTCCTTGAATTAAAGGACGAATAGGACTACTTGCTCCTCTTGGAGTTCTTGGAGTTCTTGCTGTTTGAGGGATAGCAATAGGTAGAGACCTTGGGGCATCGGGTAGTGCGAAAGTGCCTTCTCCTTCTGTTGCTCCAAATACTCCTTCTGCTACTGCTCCTTCTTCTCTTTGAATTGCTACCCCTAATCCTCCCGATTGCTCCCCACTTCTAATTGGGATACTTGCTACTCCACCACCTCCACCACCAGTTAAAGCACTAACTACACCACCAACTACATTCGCCGCACCTCTACCTAATTGTTGTAATGCCGTTTCGGGTTCTGCTTCTATCCGTCTTTCTAAATCTGCTATATTTGCTTGTGGGACTACTGCTACCTCTTCTTCTAAATCCTCTTGTGCCTCTTGTGCTAATTGTCTACCTCTTAATGCTATCTCTTCGGGTGTGGGTCGTTGTCTAATTGTGCCTCCACCTTCTTCACCTTCATCAACAAAAGACCTTCTTAATGATTCTCTTGCTTGTGATTCAGTTGGTTCAAGAGGTAGTCCAAAAACCCCTTGTGCTTCACCTTCTTCGTCTGGTGATGTTGGACTCGCTTGTGCTAACCTTTGTCTTAAAAGGTCTCTTTGAGGAGGTGGTGCTGGTGCTGGTGCTGGTTCGGGTTCGGGTGCTGGTGCTGGTCTTGGGGAGGTAATATCTTCAATACCTCCTCCAACTGCCTCTTCTTCAACTGGTTCAACTACAAACCTAATTTCAGCATTACCTCCACTTTGTCTTTGGAGATTACCAACTGCGTCTAACAATCTCGCATCGTATTCACCTCTTCTCCTCTCACCCTCCGCTGTAAAATCAGCAAAAAATCTTCTCTGGTCGTCAATAAGTCTATCGTATCTTGCGTGGTCTTCTGCTCTTACTCTTTCAAATCTTTCTGCCTCCTCTGCCCTTCTAAATTCTTGTCTATCTAATAAATCTAACTCTCTTGCTTCTCTTCTCGCATCTTGGTCTATCCTATATTCAAATCTCGCTTGTTCTATATCTAACTTTCTCTGTCTATATCTATCTTCAATTTGGTTAATTTCTCCTTGTAATCTTAATCTATCTCTATCGTTTTGTATCTCTCTATCTAATATTGCTAATCTTTCACCTCTAACCCTTTGTGCTTGGACTGCGTCTGCTCTTGCTCTTGTTTCTTCATAACTCATCATACCACCATCGCCTACAAAACTAAACCCTTTACCAAATCTTTTCGCTAACTCCTTGCCTTTTAGTTGTCGTCTACCCTTTGGTAATTTGATTCTCCGTTTTCTTTTCTGCCTCCAAATAGCAGTTGGCGGATACTTGATAATATCTGCTGGGGGTTTTCTAAATTCTAATAACGCACTCATTATATTATAATATATATATATAATTTAAATAGCAAGATAGGGATTTAGTTGTTCTAATTTTCTTGTCATTACCTCTTTTTCTAACTCCAATCTCTCGTTCTTCTGTTTTTCTTTAAGTGCTTGTTGTTCTCTCGCCAGTTCAGCATTATCTCTTGCTTGATTTTTGAGTGCTTGGTTATGAACTAATAACAATTGTCCCGCAGTTGCTACCTTTCGTGGTTTAACATACGCATAGGTAGGTTCTTGCCCCTTTTTACCTAACCTTTTACCCTTCTTCTTTCTCCTCCCCTTTGCTTTCTTCGGCATTATTTATATTATAGGATATTTTTTTTATAGATATTTGTGGAGCGTATTTAAATTTATTATTAAGAAACTTATTTGCTCGGTTAGTAGATATATCTGCGGTTTGTTGATAGGTAAGGTTAAGGTCTTCACCTATCTCTTTCAAGCACCTATAATTTTTATTATGAATGATTTGTTCTCCAATGCGAACCAATACATTATAGCGTTGTTTCATTGTTTATTAATATATATTAGATTATCTTTAAATTGGTATAAACGCAAAGTTTTATAAAGGGATAGATTGATAGATACTACAATATTTTAAGGTATCTCTTGGTTTTATTAACCCGTGAAAAAAGTTAGATAAAACTGCTGGTTTTATATTTAAAACATAACTCATCTCATTAATCGTATTAAACTTCATAACCTTAACAATATCTTTTTTCTCCTCGGTTTCAAAAAGATAGACATACCAAAAGTTTTTCTTCATTATACTTAAAAGATATAAAATTTTTAACCTTTCTTAATAATCATCACCCCTCGTTAATTTAATATAACCTCCCCTTATGTGGTCGCTTGTTGAGGTTGTAAAGATAGTAATTAACATAATCTTATCACTTGCTCCATCCATAGTTGGAGATAAACTAAACTCTGACCCCGTATTACCAGAGAAGTTAAGAGAAGTATAACCAGTCCCACCATAAGTCGTAATACTCGCACACATAATAGTCCTACTAATTGATGAACCCGAAGCATCAGTAGCATCAATCCTAACTCCCGTAGCGGTGTAGTTATTGGGGATAATAAAATATCCACAAACTTCAAGTGAAGAAGTTAAGACTTTCAAAGACCCGTGAATGTTAGTAGAGAAATCATCCTCAACCCCAATATTGAAAAAACTATTGTCATCATTCGGAAAGAAATTACCCATCTCAATACTCATTCTTAAATCTCCACTAACCTCAAATACATTAGGAGGGTGTATTATATTTGTTGAACTTGATAAATCTAAATTAGTTGGAGCGGATGCTAAATTGATAGTTCTTGCGGTTTCACCATCAAAGGTAGAACCACTTGTATAAGATAGATTAGTCCCAGCGGATAATCCCTCTGGGACTTTTAGCACTGTTAACTCCGTCCCATCAAAATCAATAGTATCTTCATCGGGTTTAGCGGATATAGTCCTATTCACTCCACCCGTGTTTGCGATTTCTATACCATTACCCGCCGTCAAGTTAAGTTGAGTATTTGTATCTGTTGCGTTGATAGTAATTGCTGAACTACCATCATAGGTAGTCCCACTACTAAAACTTATATTAGTCCCAGCAGTTAAAGCATTCGGGACTTTTGCTACCTCCATCTTATTACTCCCATCAAATACGATTGTATCTGCGTCTATATTTGTTGCTATTCTTCTATTAAAACCTCCTAAATCAGTTATAACTATACCACTACCCTCACTTAAAACCAACTGATTATCTGTATCTGTTGCGTTGATAGTAATTGCTGAACTACCATCATAAGTCGTCCCACTACTAAAAGTTATATTTGTCCCAGCAGTTAGGGCATTAGGGACTTTTGCGACAGCGATAGACCTTGCGACACTACCATCATAAGAACCAGTATCAGACCCACCAATTAAGATAGTCCCACCAGTAGCAGTTAAATCATCAAGACTTATCATACTACCCGTAATTGATTTATATTCAGTGGTATCTCCATTAGAGGTTAATACTTGATTATTGCTACCTTGGTCTCCATTAATACTTATCGTATAAACTACATCAATATTAGTAAAATCACCATCGTTAAGTCCACTTAAACTTGTCATTATATATAATATATTAAGATAATTTAAATCGTTTTTTATAATCCTTTACTGCGTCGGTAAGGTTAGTCTTATCTCCCCATAGAATATAGTAGGATAAATAACCCGCTCTCGTGTAATCTTTTGTTTTCAAGTCTTTCTTATGTCTTTTTCTATATCTTGCTCGTCTTTCTTTATCCTTATGAATCGTATAATCACTCATACCCTTCGCTCCAAAGTGGGTAGTCTTTGTCTTACCATCGGCAAAGGTAAAGACCGCCTTTAATTTCTTATCCTTTTTATCACTTTTGCTAACCACGAGTTTAACCATTATATAATATAGATATATTATTTACCTACCTTCTTCATCGCTATCTTATGTGCCTCACCAAAAGTCTTACCTTCTTTCATAAGTTTAGTCATAGATGCTATGTGCTTTTTGGTGTGATGCTTTGAGTGTCTCTTCAAAGTATCTTTCTGTCTTTGAGTTAGTTTGCCGTTGCCTCCTTGATGCCTTTTCGGTTTCATACTACTACTCCCATACGCCATTCTTTATAATATAGTAAAGTTTATTTTTCAGTTGGTATTTTGAATTTTACATTATATTTTTTGGTAATAGATTCATCTGCTTTTCTAACTTTCTTACCTCCCATAATATAGGCGTATAATCTACCTCTCGCCCAACTTGAAGGAGTTTGATTTGGTCTTGAACCCGAACTATAATAAGCACCCTCACCCTTTTTATAAACCTCGTCAACTGCTTTAAAAGGGATACCAGTTATCTTTGCTATATTTTTTTTGCTTCTTTTACCCTTCATAGCGTCTAACTCTTTACCATACTTTTTTGAGAATAGATTAGTCCAATTACTTTTTTTTTCTTTAACTTGAACTTTGGGTCTCTCTTTTTTTTCAAAAATAGATTTGATTTGTTTTTGTCTATCCTTGCCTTTAAGAGAGTCGGGTAAGTATCTTTTGGGGATATTGCGGGTTTCACCTTTGTAAGTAATCTTAACTTTTTGAGTATTGTATTTCACCTTTTCAACCATTATATTAATTAAAGGATATAATAAATTTGCCGTGTCTCACTTTAATCGGTTTAGGGTTTCTCTCTAACACGGGGATATACTTATAATACTTACCCCCTTTTTGATATTTTGATTTGTTCTTTTGATAATAAGTTCTTACTTGTTCTACCATCCTTGTATAATTAATAAAATAAAATAATTTAGAAAAATAAAAAAATAATAAAAGGAAGAATATAAAAGAATGGAAGCAGTTGACAAAGAAATCGCAGAAAAGGTTATTGAGAAATCCAGTGAAGACCCAACCCCTAACCCAGTTGAGGAGAAACCTAAAACTAAACCCAAGAAACCACGAACCCAAAAACAACAAGAAGCATTCGCAAAGGCAAGAGCGAAGAGGTTAGAGAATATTGCTAAAAAGAAGATAGAAGAAGAGACAGCAGTTCAAGATGAAGTTGGAGGAGACCCCAATGACCCTTTTTTTTTACCTTCTGATGAACCACCCAAACCTAAAAAAAGAGGTAGAGGTAGACCAAGAGGAGGTGCGAAACTTAAAAAAGAAGAACCCCTACGCCCACCGCATAACTACCCTCATCCAGTCCAGCACCAAATACCTCAACCAGTTAATCACGGCATCCCTACTCAACCTTCATCACACGGCGGTTTTAATTATTCTATGCCTTATCCTCAATATCAACCACCTCCACAAGTTCATAACTACTATTATGGAGCGAATCCACAACCCCAAGCACAACCAGTAGCAGAAAAACCCCCAGTTAAATTTGTAGTAGAGAGTAGTGAAGAAGAAGAAGAGGTAGAAGAAGAAGTTGAATACGCTAACCCAGAGTATATCCAAGAACCCGAACCTCAATTTAAATATCGGTTTTGTTAAAAATTTATAATATATATCTATATAATATATAATGGATACAAGTATTACTGAAACCGAACCAGAGAAACCGATTATAGTTAATAAATTTAATTTTACTTGTGATGATGCGGATAGCACAATACCCAAACCACTACCCCAGCAAGGAGGTTTTGCGTGGTTGATAGTAGGCAAACCTCGCAGTGGTAAAACTAACCTTTTACTTAACTTAACTACAAAAGCACACAGAAACCTCAATCGCAAATTTGATAGAGTTTTTCTATTTAGTCCCAGTGTTGCTACAATGGAGAATAACCCCTTTGAACTACTACCAGACGACCAAAAATACGATGAACTAACCCTTCAAAATCTTAACTATGTTTTAGACGAGATAGAAGAAACTGGGGATAAGACTTTGTTAATACTTGATGATGTGATTGCGGATATGAGAGGTAAAGGTAAAGCACAATTAGAAAATAAACTCCATAAGGTATTCTTTAACAGAAGGCACTTGGCGGGTAAAGGTGGGTCAGTTAGTATTATTGCTACCTCGCAAACTTATAATAAGATTGACCCAAAGATAAGAAGGACAGCATCCCACTTAACTTTCTTTGAAAATAAAAATAAAAAAGAGTTAGAGACTATCTTTGAGGAGGTGATAATGATACCTAAAAAAGAGTTTTATGATGTTTTGAGGTATGTATTTGATAAACCTTACCAGTTCTTATATTTAGATACTACCTTACCAGACGATAAGTGTATGTTTAAGAACTTTAATCAGTTAGAGGTTAAGTCGCCAAATATAATAGGAGATGGATTTAGATTTGGTGATGATAATAAGATTGAAGTTAAAAAATAAAATATAACACTAATTATAATGAATTCTACTAATTGCGTAATTGTTGATGCGAGTGTTTTTAATTGGGTATATTTTCTTGCTGGTATGAATTGGTTTTTGATAGGTTATTATTGTATGAAGGTTGGAGATAGTTTAAGAAAAGTTAGAGAAAGAGAATTAGAGCAAGAAAGAGAAAGAGAAGAAGTTATCACGGCACAAGCGATTAGTTTGGAGCACGATTAGCGAAACACCTTAAACTTGTTTCTAACCCTTCAACATAGGATTTCAATTCATCACTTAAATCATTCACATCATTACACCTTTCAGCGTTAAGGGTTTGTATTTTCTTAATATATTCTATCCAATCTTCGCTGGTTTGATAGGGTAATCCTAACTCCTCTTTAAAATCATCAAACTTCTCTTCTTCTTGACGCTGGATTATATCTATTAGTTGTGCCTTGGTTAGTTTTGTCAAATCACTCATTATTTATATTATAACTTATATTTTATTTTTTTTTCTTTAACTTATTAAGTTCTCGCTTTAATTTTCTCTCTTGTCTTTTTTGTTCTTTAACTATTTGAAGGTTTCTCCATTCTTCAAGTTCTTTCTGTCCTCCTAACTTCTGTATAATTTCTATAAGTTCGTTAACTTGTTTCTCATTACTTTTTAATCTCCAATAACACCCCCATCCAAAAGATTCTGTATCTGACATTATTGTTATAATAACAAT
>TARA_R100000654_G_scaffold24705_1_pt1 | contig 16174 bp, 17 predicted proteins | sample TARA_R100000654 | Tara Oceans TARA_R100000654 (sample SAMEA2622473) | marine metagenome | biome: marine biome (ENVO:00000447); feature: surface water layer (ENVO:00002042); material: "saline water (ENVO:00002010), including plankton (ENVO:xxxxxxxx)" | depth 5 m
GTTTCGCGCGACCGTGTTAGCTTTTTAGACACAAAATTTTACTTAAATAAACCCTGATTTATAAGGATAATTTAGCTATGGCTTACAAACCCTCAGAAATGACAGCATCCCAGATACAAACAGAACTTGGTATTGATGGGCGAAAATTAGGTCAATATCTGGCAAGAATAAGACCAATAAAACAGCGAGGTAAGTTTCAATATTACTTATTACAAGATGTAATTGATCAAATATACAAAAAGCCTGGTAAAGTAATTCCTATTGATGAATTAAAAAAAAAGAAACTCCAGGCTGAGGCAGAATTAGTTGAATTGGAATTAGAAAAAGAAAAAGGTAGTATAGTTCCTGTAAAAGATATTCAAAGACAATGGGCAAATCTAGTTTTAGCATGTAAAACAAAACTGTTATCTATTCCAACTAAACTAGCTCCAATAATGGCAACAGAGAATGACATAAATGTATGTAAAAACATTTTAGATAAAAGTATTAATGAGGCTTTATCAGAATTAAGTAAAGGAGAGGACATTGAACCAGTTGAAGATAACAAACCAACTACAGATGCTAAGTCTAAAGGCAATGAAGGAGTTCCAACCATCAGAGCCATTGAATATAAGCCAGTTCGCAAACAAGTATAGATACTTATCTGCTGAGGCAAGTTCAGAACCAGGTAAATATTATGTTGAAAGAGCATGGTATCAAAAAGAGATGATGGATGCAGTTAATGATCCAACAGTGAAACAAGTAGTTTTAAAGTGCTCATCTCAAATAGGTAAAACAGAAATATTATTAAATATTTTGTTATATTATATTGCTCATGAACCATCACCAATATTGTATGTGATGCCAACTTTACAAATGGCTCAGGCATTATCAAAAGACAGAATAGCTCCAATGATTAGAGACAATCCAATATTAATGAATTTATTTGGAGATCCAAAATCTAAAGATGGTGACAATGCAATATTACACAAAAGATTTAATGGTGGTCACTTAACAATTTGTGGAGCCAACAGCTCCAGCTCATTATCCTCAAGACCAGTAAGAATTATTCTTTTAGATGAAGTTTCAAGATACCCACATTCTGCTGGATCAGAAGGAGATCCAGTAAACCTGGCTATTAAGAGATCTCAAACATTTTGGAATAGTAAAATTATTATGGTTTCTACTCCAACAATCAAGGGTGCATGTAGGATAGACAATGCTTTTGAAACATCAGATAAAAGATTTTTTAAAGTACCATGTCCAGATTGTGGTCAATTCCAAATCATGAAATGGAAGAATGTAAGATGGGATAAAGACAAACCAGAAACTGCTGAATATTGCTGTGAGCATTGTGGCTCTTTATGGAATGATCCAAAAAGATGGAAGGCTGTTAGAAAGGGTTTTTATGAATCTACAGCAGAGTTTAATGGTGTAGCTGGATTTCATATATCGGAGCTCTATTCCTCCTGGAGCAGATTATCCAATATGGCAACAGCATTTCTAGAGGCTAAAAAATTTCCAGATCAATTAAAAACATTTGTCAATTTATCTCTTGGAGAAACCTGGGAGGATAAAGGAGATAGTTTAGATGAAAATGAGCTTTTATCTAAAAGAGAGGATTTTGATAAAGATACAGTTCCAGAAGATGTTTTATTAATCACTGCTGGAGTAGATGTCCAGGACACATCATTGCATATTACTTATTTAGGATATACTAAAAATGAAATAATACATGTAATTCATCATGAAGTTTTAAATGGTGATCCATCTACTAATATGCTTTGGATGAGTTTAGATAAACAGCTCAATCAAGTATTTACTAGAAAAGATGGAAAAAGAATTAAAGTTGCATCTGCCTGTATTGATAGTGGAGGACATTTTACTCAATCAGTTTATGCTTACTGTAAAAAAAGATTTACAAGAAGATTTTTTGCAATAAAAGGTGTAAGTGGCGATAGAGCAATATTTCCAAAAAGACCAAGTTTAAATAATACTGCTAGAATACCATTATTTTTAATTGGAGTGGATTCTGCAAAAGATGTTATTTTTAACCGAGTTAGGAGGGAGGGATTGATCAAGTTTTCCAATTCTCTTGATCAAGAATATTTTTCTGAGTTGATCTCAGAAAGGGTTGTTACTCGGTTTAGACAGGGTTCTCCAATAAGAGTTTACGAGAGGACTAGAAGGCACAATGAGGCTTTGGATTGCTTTGTTTATGCTTTTGCTAGTTTCCATGGACTCAATCCAAATTTTAAGGCTATTGAGTTTAATATAAACAAGCAAAGAAATGAAGAAGAAAACAAAAATGAAACTAGACCAAGGCAAAAAACAATTGTAAGGAATAATTTTATAAATTCATGGGATAAATAAAAAAAAATGGCAAATATATTAACAGAACCTTTATCAGATTTTCCAGAACAAATTAGAGCTGGTGACACAATAAAAGTAAAAAGATCTGATATTGGCACAGATTATCCCAACTCAACTTTTACTGCTAAATTTCAAGCAAGAGGACTTGGTACAAAATCAAATACAATAACCATTACAGCAACAGCAGATGGTAACGATTATTTATTTACATTTACTGCATCAGCTAGTGCAAGTTTTGGAGTTGATGATTATAAATTTATTGTAACAGTAGAATCTGGAAGTGATAGAGTTACAGTAGATGAAGGCACAATAAAAGTTTTATCGGATTTACCAACTTCAAATACAGAGCAAAGAAGTCATGCTCAAATAGTTTTAGATAAAATTGAAACATTATTAGAAGGCAAAGCAGATAGTGATGTTGCAAATTATTCTATAAATAACAGATCTCTTACAAAAATGTCACCTGATGAATTACTAAAATGGAGAGATCATTATAAAGCAGAAGTTTTAAGAGACAAAAGAATTGAAAGAGCAAAGTCAGGACAAGGCTCTGGAAATAGAGTATTGGTGAGATTTTAATTATGGCTTGGTACGATAGATTTTTTAAAAAACAAAAACTCAACAAAAGAAGATATGAGGGAGCTCTCATAGATAGATTAAGAAATGATTTTGTTGGTTCAACCCAAAGTGCAGATTCAGAAATAAGATTTTCAATAAGAAAATTAAGAGATAGATGTAGAGATCTACATAGAAATAATGCTTATGTAAAAAGATATGTTAATTTATTAAAAACAAATATTATTGGATCTATGGGTATCAAACTCCAGGCTCAAGTTATTGACCAGGATAAGACACCAGATTTTGTAGCCAATGCACAAATAGAAAGAAACTTTAGCGATTGGAGTAAAAAAGGAATTTGTACTGCTGATGGTAGATCAACATTTTTAGATATACAAAAACTTGTTATAGAAAATTTAGCAATAGATGGAGAAGTATTAATACAGATTTTACCAAATGCTAAAAATGATTTTGGTTTTGCAATTAATGTAATTGATATTGATTATTTAGATGAGGAAAAAAATGAAACATTAGGCAATGGTAATGAAATAAGAATGGGTGTTGAGATGGATAAAAACAGAAAACCAGTTGCTTATCATGTTTTTACAAAACATCCATACGATTATAATTTTTCTGCATCATTAAAAAGAGAAACTGTAAGAATACCAGCAGATAATATTATTCATATATATATCCAGGAAAGACCATACCAATCAAGAGGAGTTCCATTTTTATCTCCAGTAATAACTCAACTTAAACAATTAGCTGGATATTTAGAATCTGAGCTCGTAGCATCAAGAGTATCAGCTAGTAAAATGGGTTTCTTTACTTCACCTGATGGCGAAGGTTATACAGGAGATGGAGAATCTACAGATAAAAATAATAGATTGATGAATGTAGAGCCAGGCACATTTGAACAATTACCAAGTGGAGTTGACTTTAAAACATTTGATCCAAACCATCCTACACAACAATTTGAATCTTTTATTAAAACAATTTTAAGACAAGTAGCGAGTGGTCTTAATGTTCCATATAATGAATTAGCGAACGATTTAGAAGGAGTGAGCTATTCATCATTGAGACAATCAGTTTTAGAGGCAAGAGAATATTACAAGTTTATGCAAAGATTTTTAGCACAACATTTATTAGAGCCAGTTTATTTAAAATGGCTTGAGATGGCTATTATGAAAAATAAATTAAATTTACCAATGACTAAGTTTGATAAATTTACTAGAGTAAGATTTGTAGGTAAAGGATTTAGCTGGATAGATCCACAAAGAGAGGCTCAAGCAAATGTATTGTTATTAAAAAATGGATTGATAAGTGTTCAAGATGTTCAACAAAACTATGGCAGAGATACTGAAGATTTATATTCTCAATTACAAGCTGAGAAAAATTTAAGACAAAATTTTGAGGTTCAAGTTGCTTATGAACCCTATGGAGAAAAATCAGAAAATAATATTGAAACACCTGAGATAAAAGATGATAACTAAAAAAGTCACTTTCAAATATATAAATGATGGTAATAAATATTTTATTGATGGTGAAAGACAACCAACTCTAAATTTAATTAAAGGTGAAACATATATTTTTGATTGGTCTTTAGCTCCAACACATCCATTTAGATTTTCTTTAACATCAGGAGGAACACACAATGATGGTATTGAATTTTTAGATGGTGTTATAAAAAATGATAAAGAATATTTTACATCAATTATAGTTCCTCAAAATATTGATACATTATATTACTATTGTAAAGTTCATGCTGGAATGGGTGGTAAATTAAATCTAATAAATGCAAGATCTATTAGACAAACAGATTTTCCAAAAAAAGGTGATGATAAAAAAGTATCTTTAAGAAATTCTGAATATGAAAGATTTCCATTAGAATTTGCTCAAAGTGTAAAAGAACAAACACCAGAAATATGGAGAGCTGGAGGTAACATTGAAGGTAATAGATCTTTTAGAATTTTAGAAGATCATATTGAAAATGGTACTTACACTGAAACAGTAATAGATAAAATTAAAGAAAGAGAGTCTTGGACAGCAAGGCATGAAAAAGATGGATCTCAATTTGTAAGTGGTAAATTATCACCTAATTTGTCAAATGTTGCTGGAGTAGTCGCATTAATGAAATGGTTATCTGTAAACCCAGATCTTGGAGTTCAAGGTATGAAAGATGTTATTTTAGAGCTCACAAAAAAATTAGAAGGTAAAAAATCAAGACAAGTTTCTGGAGCAGTTGCTAAAGGTATTAAAAACAAAGTTGACCAACATAACGAAGATGTTAAGGATTCAAATAAGAAGTGGAATCCAAGATCTACTGTTGCAAAAGCAACAAAAGTTTTTGAGAGAGGGATTGGTGCTTATAAAACCAATCCAGGTTCAGTAAGACCGAATGTTAGCTCTCCAGAACAGTGGGCTTTTGCGAGATTAAATTCATGGCATTTTGCTTTAAAGAATGGAAGATTTCAAGGTGGTAAACATGACACTGATTTATTGCCAGAAGGTCATCCACAAAAAACAGAAAAAGAAAAAAAAGCTATGGCAAAAACAGAAAAAAGAGACATACAAAAAATTGAGGAGAATGAAGATTCAATAACAATACAATTTTCTAAATCTCCTAATTATGAAGAAATGGATAGAATAATTGAAGATGAAAATAAAGAGGTAGAAGATGAGAAAAAAACTTTACCAACTGATGATGATGAAGAAAAATCATATTATGATGATGATAAAAAAGATAAAAAAAAACCTAAAAATTCTTTGGATGTGGAGTCAAAAGAAAATCCAGATGATAAAGAAAAAGATAGATCAGAAGATGTAAACAGATTATTTAGATCAGCATTTTTAAATAAAAGAAAAATAGATAATGAAAAAAGAACAGCAGAGTTTTCTTTTATGTCGGATGAACCAGTAGAAAGAGATTTTGGAATTGAGAGTATAGATGTAACTAAAAGTGATATGAGTTTTGTTAGTAGTGGCAGAGCTCCATTGCTTTTAGATCATGATACAAAAGCTCAAATAGGTGTCATTGAAAAGGCTGAAATTGTTGATGGCAAAGGGAGAGCCATTGCTAGATTCGGAAAATCTCAGTTAGCAAACGAGGTCTTTGAAGATGTCAAATCAGGTATCAGGCAGAATATTTCTGTTGGGTATCTAATTAAAGAAATGACTAAAGTTGAAGAAGAAGATGAAGATGAATCTCTTGGACGAGATTTTTTCAGAGTTGGAATCAAACCTTTAGAAATTTCAATGGTGTCGGTTCCAGCAGATACAACTGTGGGAATTGGCAGATCTTTAAATAAATCAACAACTATAACTGTAAAAGGAGATGCTATGGAAAAAGCAAAAACTGAAGTTACTGAACCAGTTGTAAACAAAGATCAAATTCAAAAAACTGAGATGACAAGAATTAGAGAGATCAGTGCTATCGGTAAGAAACATAACTTACAAGATTTGGCTGATACATCTGTAAGAGATGGACATTCAGTTGCTGAATTTAAAGGTCTTGTTTTAGACAAAATCGGTAACTCAAAACCTTTAGATACTGATCCAAATGAAGTTGGATTAAGTGCTAAAGAAAACAGAAGATACTCTATTGCCAATGGTATTAGAGCATCATTAACAAATGATTGGTCTAAAGCTGGTTTTGAAAGAGAAGTTTCTCAAGAAATTGAAAAACAATCTGGAAGAACTGCTAGAGGATTTTTCGTACCTGGTGATGTATTCAAAAGAGATTTAACTCAAGGAACAGCTACTGCTGGAGGACATGTGACTCCAGATGTTCACAGAGGAGATCTTTTTATTGATGCGTTAAGATCTACATCAGTAGTTCAACAAGCTGGAGCTACTATTTTCAGAGGTCTTAAAGGTGACATTAAAATCCCAAGACTAACAACTAAAGGAACTGTAGGTTTCGTTGCTGAAAACTCTGCAACATCAGAAACTAATCAGGCTTTCGATCAAGTAACTATGACAGAAAGAACTTTAGGTGGATTTGTGGACTTATCAAGAGTTCTAATAAACAATTCAGATCCATCTATTGAGCAAATTGTTAGAAACGACATGACTCAGCAAATTGGTCTTAAAATAGACGAAGTTGCATTTGAGGGTGGAGGATCTAATGAGCCTACTGGTATAATCCAAACTGGAAGTTTACCAACAGTTGCTATCGGAACTAATGGTGGTGCAATAACTTATGATGCAACAATTGATCTTATCAAAGAAGTTGCTAAAAATAGTGCTCTTAAAGGATCACTAGGTTATGTTGCAACTCCAGAAGTAGTTTATCAGATGAGAAAAACTCCAAAAGTTTCATCAACTGATTCAGTAATGATTATGGATAATGCTGACCAATTAAATGGTTACAGAGTCTATCAATCATCACAACTACCTACTGATTTGACTAAAGGTTCATTGTCAGGAACAGCTCATGCTATGCTATTCGGTAATTTCCAAGACTTATTAATTGGTTATTACTCAGGATTAGATGTGTTAGTTGATCCATTTACTGGCTCAAGTGCTGGTACAGTAAGATTAAACTTCTTCACTGGAATGGATGTAGCAGTAAGACACATTAATAGTTTTTCTGCAATCTTAGACATTGACGAAACTGCATAATCATCAACTCGAATCTAGGAGCCGAAAATAATCGGCTCCTGGACAAATAAAACATGAAACAATTGGATTTAGGAAAAACCAGCTCAACAATGAATAGAGCTATTGGACTTAAAAAAAGCACATTAAAAATTATTAAAAGAAAAAATAAAAATAAAAAAAATGGATCTCCCAAACCAAATATTCATAAAGGGTAAAAAGTGGGAGCTCATACCTTTAAAAAAAGACAATCCAGAAACTAACAGAATTGATGGTGAGGCAGATCTTGATAAGAAAAAAATCAAGCTAAATGTAGATCTTGATCATGATCTTTTACTAATCACTATAATACATGAATTATTACATGTAATTTTTTTCAATAATAGGTTAAAACTAAAACTTAGAACTGAGGAAAAATATGTAGATATTTTTTCAAAAGATCTAGTAAAAATATTGCAAAATAAAAAAAATAAAAAATTAAATAATTTGATAAAGGATTTATTATAATGGCAGTAGAAGATGGAGATATAAGATCTATTTATTTTAACACAGATGAATTTGGAGTTAGTGCTACTGTAACTCCATCAGGAGGAAGTGCATCAACAATAAATGTTATCTTTGATAAACCAGATGAAACACTTGGATTAGGAGAGGCTGGAATTACATCTCATAGACCAAGAATAACTTGTAGATCTGCTGATATATCATCTTTAGCTCATGGTGATTCGGTTGTAGTAAATTCAACTAATTATACAGTTGCAGAAATATTAAAAGATGGAACTGGTATTACAGAAATATTCCTGGAGACAGCATAATGGCACATCAAAGAAAAACAATCAGAGATCAAGTTATTACTTATTTAACAGGATTAAGCACAACTGGATCTAATGTATTTAATTCAAGAGTTTATCCAAATGAGCAATCAAAATTACCATTATTAAATGTTTATACATTATCAGAGAGCTCAGAACTGGATGCAATAGGTAATTTATTAAGATCTGTTGATTTAGTAGTAGAAGGATTTGCTAGTGCAAACTCAAGTATAGAAAACACACTTGATACTATATCAAAAGAGGTGGAGGAGGCTTTAGCTGTGGACAGTACATTAAATGGCACATGCAAAAATCATTTTATTAGCTCAACTGAGGTTACTTTAGCTAATGAAGGCAGTTTACCCATTGGAGTGGTTCGGATGGTATTTACTGTTCAATATAGAACCACACAATCAGATGTAGAGGCATTAATTTAAACTTGACCAATACATCTAAAACATTAAAGGAGAGAGTATGGCAACAGTAAGTGGAAATTTAGGTGTAGTAAAAATAGGTGGCAACCAAGTCGCTGAGATTAAATCTTTTGATATTACTGAAACAGATAATATCATTGAAGATACTGGCATGGGTGATAGCTTTAAATCTTTTGTCTCAGGAATTAGAGAGGCAACAGGAACTATAACTTGTCATTTTGATAGAACAGATACAAATGGACAAGAAGCTATGTTAGTTGGAGCAAATGTTACATTAGATTTATTTCCAGAAGGTGGACAATCTGGTGAAAGACAAATACAGGCATCTGTATTGATAACATCAGTTGGTGTTTCTCAAACTATAAATGAAATAGTAGAAAGATCTTTTGGTTTTCAAGCAACTGGTGGTGTTACACATTCAACTGTCTAATATTAATTTATGTCAGTAATTGATAAAGCTATTCAACATTTTAGTTTACAAGATTCAAAAACAATTCATGTTCCAGAATGGAATACTGCATTTGTTGTAAAACCTTTAAATCTTGATGAGCAAAGAAGATTATGGGAAAAATCTAAAGTAAATGAGATTGAGGCATTAGTAGATCTTATAGTTATGAAATGCGAAACCGAAGATGGTAACAAAGCATTCAAACTAGAAGATAGAAAAAAACTACTTACAGAATGTGATCCTGTTGTTATTTCAAAACTAGCCAAGCAAATAACAGGAGACACATCTATAGCCGAGGAAAAAAAAACTTAAAAAAAGACCAGAATCTATTTAACGAATATCAACTAGCAGAATTACTACATAAATCAGTTTATGAAATAAAATTGATGTCAGTAAAAGAATATAATGGATGGATAGCCTATTTTAATATAAAAGATGAAAGGGATAGGTTGAAAAAACATGGCAAGTAAAGGTTTAAAATTTACAATATCAGCAGTTGATAGAACTAAAGCTATATTTAAAGGAGTTGGTAAATCAGTAAAAGGTTTATCAAGTGCTGTATTTAGTTTGAAGGGAGCTCTAGTAGGACTTGGTGGAGCTGTAATTATTAGATCTATTGCTAGAACTAATGCACAATTTGAAGATTTAAGATCTGGTCTTGCCTCAGTATTTGGATCTGTAGAAGAAGGAAATAAAAGATTTAGAGAAATTTCTGATTTTGCAACTAGAACTCAGTTTAGTGTTGAAGATCTAACAAAAGCATTTATTACTTTAAAAGGTGCTGGAATAGAACCTACAGAAAAATTACTTACAACATTTACAGATACATCTGCATCAGCAGTTGATGGCTTAGGTGTATTTGAGGCATTAACAAGAGTTATTGCTAGATCAGTTGGTGGTGGTTTAGGATTAGAAGAATTAAATCAGATTTTTGATAGAGGTATTCCTGTATTTACAATTTTAAATGAACAATTAGGAATTACTCGTTTAGAAGTTTCTGAATTAGGTAAAACAGCAGAAGGTTCTGAAAAAATTATCAGTGCTCTAATTACAGGATTAGATCAAAGATTTGGTGGTGCTACACAAAAAAGATTAAGTAACTTAAATGTTGCATTTTCAAACTTTGGAATTGCATTAAGAAATTTTCAAGACATCATTGGAGAATCAGGTTTTGGACAATCATTAAAAAATGTTACAAACACTTTAACAGATGCAGTATCAGATAGTGATGGTTTAGCTAAAGCAATTGGCAGAGTTTTGGCTGGTGTATTTAATAAAATAGACGAGGCTCTAAAATCATTTAGAGAAACTGGATTAGAAAATTTAAAACAATTTTTTATAAAAGCTACATTATTAACAGAGGCTTTTGTTAATAATTTTAAAGGTGGATTAGAATCTGTTGCTAAAGCATTTCTTATATCAATAAAAGCATTAGTATTTTTTAAAGAAGATCTAGCTCCAATATCAATTGCTAAATCTGATTTTTCTGCTTTAGTAGAATTTATAAAACAAATTGGATTTGAGTCAGAAAAAACAGGAGCTATATTTGTTGATAGATTTGCAAAAAATTTAAACAAAGGCTTAAATCAAAATAATGAAAAATTTAAAGAATTAACATCCAGATTAAAAAGATTACAAGATGCAAGTAAAGAATTTGGAACTACTATTGCTACTGGTTTTGAGGATGCAGTATTTGAGGCAAAAAAATTATCAGATGCTATAAGACAGATTGGTCAAGATATTATTAGATTAACATTCAGAAAAGCGATTACAGATCCATTGGCTGAGACTTTAGGTGGAGCTATAAAAACTGGAATTGGATCAATTATTGGTGGAGTAACTGGTAAAGCTGGAGGTGGATCAGTTCAAGCTGGAAAACCATATTTAATTGGAGAGAGAGGAATGGAGGTAATGATTCCAGGGAGATCTGGAACAATAATTCCAAATAATGCTCTTGGTGGATCTGTTACTGTAAATCAAACTTTAAATATAATGCCATCAGTTAATGATTCTGTAAGAGCTGAAATATTTAATGCTTTACCATTAATTAGAGAACAATCTGTCCAGGCAGTTATTGAGGCAAGATCAAGAGGTGGTATAATGACAAAAGCAATGGGATTAAAATAATGACAACTTTAACTATACCAAAACAAACTGATTTTAGATCTTCCTCTTTTGGCTTAGAAGAAAATACTGAAACTTTTGTTTCGCCAATATCTAATTCAATTCAAACATTAGCCAGAACTGGTGGCAGATGGTATTTGAATATAACTTACTCACCATTAAAAAGAGCTGATGCTCAAGTAGTCATAGCTTTTTTAACTAAGCTAAGAGGTCAAGTTAATTCATTAAATGGTTTTGATCCAAATGCTACATCTCCATTAGGAACAATTGCTGGATCAACATTATTAGTTAATGGTGCAAGTCAAACAGGAAATAGTTTAATATGTGATGGAGCCCAGGCATCAACTACAGTTTTAAAAGCTGGAGATTATTTTGAAGTAAACTCTGAATTAAAAATGGTTACTGATGATGCAACATCTGATGGTGCTGGAGCTGTTACTATTAATTTTTCACCAAGTTTAAGATCTTCTCCATCTGATGATGCAAGTATCACCACATCTAATCCAAAATGTGAAATGAAATTAGTTGATGATAATGTTACCTGGGGTCAAAGTATAGGTGATGTTTATAGCATTTCATTTTCTGCTATAGAGGTATTCTAAATGAGCAAAACTTTAGTTACAGCCAACTCTAATGTGTTGGATGATTCTGTTATCATTCCAGTTCATTTTATTAAAATAGAATATACATCTGGAACTTTATATTTAAACACATCTGATAGAGATATTGTTTTTGATAGCAATACTTATGTAGGTGGATCTGGAATAGCTAATATATCATCTATTGAGGAATCCCAGGAGCTTCAGGCGAGTGGGATTCAATTAACAGTTTCTGGAGTTTCAAGTTCAAATGTATCAATAGCTTTGACAGAAAATTTTAAAAATAAAGATGCAACATTATTTTTAGGTTTTTTAAATACTGCTAATTATACATTACATGCAGATCCATTTATTATTTTTAAAGGCAAAGTAGATACACAAAATGTTCAAATAGATGGAGAAACAGCAACTATAGTTATTGAAATAGAAAATAGATTGATTGATTGGGAGAGACAAAGAATAAGCAGATATACAAACAATGATCAATTACAAAAATTTAGTGGTGATGTTGGATTAGAGTTTATTCAGCAATTAGTAGAAAAAGAATTATTTTGGGGAGTTGAAAATTAATGGGTTTTTTTAGTGGTATAGCATCTGTAATAACTGGAGCAGTAAAATCTGTTGCTAAAACAGTTGCAGTAAATACAGCTAAAAGAGGTGGTATAAAAGGATTATTTACAACGGGATTAAAGCAATTTGCTGTTTCATTTATAGCAACTGCTATATTTTCTTTTGCTTATAAAAAACTTGCTGGAAAACCAAAAGAACCATCATTAGGTGGATTTGATTCGGAAGTAGTCAATAGATCTACATTAATAAGATCTCCAATATCAGCAAGACAATTAGTTTATGGTGAAGTAAAAAAATCAGGAACTTTATTATATGCTAGTACAACATCAACAACATCAACATCTGATAATAAATTTTTACATTTAGTTATTGGTCTAGCTAGTCATGAATTGCAATCTATTGATAAAGTTTTTTTCAATGATGTTGCAATTACTCTTAGCTCCGATATTGATGGTTCTGGAAATGTAAACACTGGAACTTACAATGGCAAAGCTAGAATCAAGACCAAACTCGGAACTGCTGATCAAACAGCAGATTCCGATTTGGTTTCTGAAGATAGTAATATTACAGCGAATCACAGATTTAGAAGAATAGCTTATATTTATGTAAGACTAGAATTTGATGCAGATATATATCCAAATGGCATTCCAAATATATCAGCCTTAGTTAAAGGTAAAAAATTATTAGACTTTAGAACATCAAATACAGCATATTCTACAAATCCAGCTTTAGTTGTTTTTGATTATTTAACATCATCTGATGGAATGGGAGCTAGTGCATCAGAAATAGACACAACATCATTTACAAGCTCTGCAAATGATTGTGAAGATTCTATAACATTAAAAGACTCATCAACACAAAATAGATACGAATGTCATGGTGTAGTTTCATTAGATAAAAAACCAATTGAAATCATTGAAGATATTTTATCAAGCTGTGTTGGAACTTTGACTTATGAACAGGGTAAATTTGTTTTAAAAGTTGGTAAAGCTAGATCTTCAGTTAAATCAATAACAGAGGATGATTTAGCTGGTGAAATATCTGTTAGAGCAAAACCAAAAAGACAAGATATTTATAACCAGGTCAAAGGAGTTTTTGCAGATGAAGATAATAATTATGTAGCAACTGATTTTCCAGTACAAGAAAATACTACATTTCAAACAAATGATGGTGAGACTATATCAAGTGAGATACAATTGAATTATACAACTAATATAGCAATGGCTGAGAGAATAGCTTTGATATTGTTAAATCAATCAAGACAAATGATTTCTGTTAATATGATATGTAAACCAACATTGATTAATTTATCTGTTGGAGATGTGGTTACACTTACAATAAGTAAATTAGGATTTTCGTCTAAAGAATTTTTAATAACTTCATATACATTAAATGAAAATTTGACAGTGAGCTTAACTCTCCAGGAGTATAGCTCAACTGTTTATGATTACAATAGTGCATCAAACCAAACAACTATTACATCATCTAATAATATAAATTTACCATCAGCATTTACAGTACAAGCTCCAACAACTTTAGTATTAAATGATCAATTAAGAATATCTAATGAAGGAATTTTAGTTAATGTTCTTACTGTATCTGCAACTGAAAGTGATAATGCTTTTGTTGGCAGATATGAATGTCAATTTAAGAAATCAACAGATTCTACATTTATTGACATAGGTATAGGAACTCAGCCATCATTTGAAATAGTTGGAGTGCAACAAGGTATAACTTATGATGTAAGAATTAGAGCAATATCTAGTATTGGAGTAAAAAGTTCTTTTTTATCTGGACAACATTCTGTAATTGGTGAATCAGATCCTCCCAGTGATGTGACAGGATTTGCATGTAATATTCTTGGACAAGAGGCTCATTTATCCTGGACAGCAGTTCCAGATTTAGATTTAGCATTTTATCAAATTAGATTTTCAGAAAAAACTGATGGCACTGCTGATTGGCAAGACTCAGTTAATTTAGTTACGAAACTTTCAAGACCAGGAACATCAGTTGTAGTACCAAGTAGAGCTGGAACCTATCTTATAAAAAGTGTTGATAAAAGTAATAACTTTAGCTCAAATGCTACAGCTATAATTTCTAATGTTGCAAGTGTTACAAATTTTAATGCAATTGCAACACAATCCGAACATCCAAATTTTTTAGGAACATTAACAAATACTGTAGTTACAGATAATTCAATCATATTAGATTCTTCAGAATTATTTGATTCAGCTAGTGGATTATTTGATTCTGAAACAACTAGATTTTTTGATTCTGGTGTAGCTAATGCAGATTTTTTCGCAAGTGGTAATTACCAATTTCAAGATGTTATTGATATTGGAGCTAAACATACAGTTAGAATTACTGCATCATTAAGTCAAACATCAGATAATCCAGATGATCTTTTTGATAACAGATCAGGATTATTCGATTCTGCTACATCAAATTTTGATGGTGATACACCAGCCAATTGTGATGCACATTTAGAAATAGCAACTTCAGATGATAATTCAACTTTTACATCATTTCAAAACTTTGTTATTGGTAATTACACTGCAAGATTTTTTAAATTTAGAGTAGTTTTAACTTCATCTGATCTAGCCTCAACTCCAGTTGTTTCGGCAGTTACTGTAACCTTAGATATGGAAGATAGAATTTTTAGTGAAGATAATTTAACAAGTGGTGTTGGAACTATTACAGTTGCATTTCCAAGTCAATTTAAAAGTACAAGTTATGCACTAGGAGTTACAATGGAAAATGCAAATTCTGGAGATTTTTTCCAGATTAGCAACAAAACAGTAAGTGGCTTTGACTTAATTTTTAAAAATTCAAGTGGCACAAATATATCAAGGCAATTTGATTATATAGCGAAGGGATTTTGAACTTGACCAAATGAAGTTTTCAAATACATAAATAAATATGGCACAACATGATTTTAATATAGCGAATGCGAGTTTTCCAGCAGTAAGATCTGATATTAATGATGTGCTTACTGCAATCAATACATCACAGTTAGGTACATCTGCTCCATCATCAGCAGTACAGGGAACATTATGGATAGACTCTGGAACATCAGGAGTTTTAAAATTAAAATTAAATGATGGTACAGATAACATAGAATTGTTACAAGTTAATATATCAACAAATGCTGTCTCCAGTAATATGTCAGTTACAGGAACAATAGCAGAAACAGATCCTAATGCTTTGCCATTAGCAATAGCTTTAGGATAAGGAGAAACAGATGGCAAATACTTTTAAGGTAAAAACAAATGGCGCAATGCCGACAAGTTCTGGAACTCCACTTACTCTTTACACAGTTCCAGCATCTACAACAACAGTAGTTATTGGATTAACACTTTGCAATGTTCACACAACATCTGTTACAGCAAGTGTAAAAATAGAATCAGATACTTCAGACACAGAAACAAATGAAACAGTATTCGTAACAAAAGATGTCAGTATTCCTGCTGGGTCATCTTTAGAACTTTTAACTGGTGGTAAAGTTGTTCTTCAAACAACTGATATATTAAAAATAGATTGTTCAGTATCAGCTAAGATAGACGCAACATTATCAATATTAGAAATTACATAGGAGTAATAAATGGCTTATATTGGCAAGACTCCCACACCAGCACCTTTAACAAGTTCTGATATTGCATCAGACATAATTAATTCTAC
>TARA_R100000654_G_scaffold55425_6_pt1 | contig 16157 bp, 25 predicted proteins | sample TARA_R100000654 | Tara Oceans TARA_R100000654 (sample SAMEA2622473) | marine metagenome | biome: marine biome (ENVO:00000447); feature: surface water layer (ENVO:00002042); material: "saline water (ENVO:00002010), including plankton (ENVO:xxxxxxxx)" | depth 5 m
CCGACAATACGCCGAGAAACTGCGCACGGATGCCATGCAGTTTACTCGGGACTTCAGCGATGACGACTTCGGTAACCAACTGAACAGAACTTTCGGGACGATGGCTGAGGGCGCCCCGTTCTTTGCGGCCACACTGCCACTGCAGATCTACACCATGGGGCGGTTGTCAGCACTGAATGCATCGACCTCTTCGATCATTGCTCTGACCGCAGCAGAGAGCACTGGTTTGCTGTACATGCAGGAACTGGCCAGGCTCAAGGGTGACCCTGAGTTCAACATCTATAAGAAAGATGGGGTCGAGTACACGTATGAAGAGATGATGGTGGCCACGGGCGGAGACCCAGAAAAAGCTCTGCAGTACACAGAGGAGGTAGACATCGCAGCCAAGTACGGATACCTCGGCAGCATAGCCGCCACTAACTTTGCTATCGACGGGGTCAGCTCTGCTTTCTTTATGAACGCGCTACGTGGTATGCCAACCCATACTATGGCGGGTCCGCAGATGACCAAGTGGTGGCAGAACTATGCTGCCAACCTTGGGTATGCGGTGCCTGTCGGAGCGGCCACCTCTAGTATTGGGGCTATGCAGATGTACGTGGCTCGAGCCGAGGCCACAGGCAGAGAGATAAGTTGGAGCGAGGTTCAGAACCACGGGTTACAGGCTCTGACTACAGGGGCAGTTATGGGCTTTACCATGACCACTCTGGGCACAGTAGGGAGCAGACTGCAAAGCACTGCCCTGGCCAAAGACAGGTTTGGTCGTGGCATGCAGAACATGAACTATCTGCGGCAACAAGAGCAGATCCTGAAGCGCATGCAGGCAGCGACCGATCCCGAAAAGGTTGCAGAGTATGGGAAGCAGTACTTAGAACTGACCAATCGCAACTTGGCGAGGCAGCTGACAGACATCGAGTTCTACAGACGCATGTCTGTTGAGGATCGCAATGAGTTGCTGGCCTTGCAAGACGGGATGAACGAGGCCAGAAGGAAGATGCTGATGTTTTCTGACGAGGAGGATCCGCTGCACATCCAGGCTAAGAAAGACCTGGAGCAGTTGACTAAGCAGCGGGACAACCTGGAGTCTCTGTATGAAGCCATGGATCAGCCCGTCAGATATGATGACGATGGGAACTTGGTGGAGAGAGACCCGTTTGCTGAGGGACCAGACATCCCAGATCAAATCAGGATCTTCGCCAACGCCGAGGCTCAAGGTGGCATGAGCACGAAGCCTGGCTATGGCCCCAACACCCCTCGCATGGTGCCGATCAAGCCGATCCGTATCAACGGATTGATGTTCAACAAAGAGGGCAAGTTGTCACGTTATGGGTATCGAAAGCAAGAGCAAAGCGACGAGGCGTTTTACGAGTCATTTGTTGACCGATACGAGGGCATCGTTAATCTGCAGCGCTCGATTCAAGAGCGCGAGGGGTTGGGGTTGCGAGTGCGTTTGGACCAAGATGTGGATGGCTTCCTCCAAAGACTGGAGTCCATACAGCAGGCTGCTGTAGAGGGCAGCAAGCCGATCATTTCAGGGAAGGGTGGCGTTGTCGACATCATCCGTGGTGGACGAGGCACTGCCATAGGCAAGACCGTGGACAAACTGACTGGTCAGCGGACCACGGCCAAGGTCCTGCAAGAAAACATTGAGGGGATTGCCCCTTTGATGCCTAAGGATAAGGACGGCAACACCATCCCTATCAATCCCTTGAGCGTATTCGAGCAGTACCGCTATGCTGTTCATGCTCCTGAGCGGAACCAGCACATCTACAACAAGAACCAGACGGAGTACAAGAAACTCAACGGCAAGGATGTTCTGACTGCGGCTGAAGCCTCACGCATGCGGGAGCTGGAAAGGTTTATGGACAGCAAGCGCGGTAGCGGAATGAGTGACGAGCAGGCACAGCAGTTCATAGACGCCTTGCCCGACGAGTTGCTCACTAGGTTTGATGAAGCGAACGCCAAACTCAATGAGATGATTCTGGATACTCAGAACGCACTCTTGAAGTACGGAATGATCGATCAAGAAACCTACAACGGTCTCAAATCTAACTTCAAAAACTACACACCGCTGTACGGTAGAGCCATCTTGGACAACATCATCAAGCCTGATGGTACGATTGTCGTGGCTGACAACGCGTACTCCAAGGTGCCAGGATCTACGTACCTCGACAACAAGTTCCTGAGAGAGGCCCAAGGTAGAAGCGAACAGACTGGTGACGTAGTATCCAAGATCCTCATGCAGAACGTCGAGGCTCACGTCTTGGGGAACAGGAATGTAGCTATGACCAGGCTGCACAACTTGATGCTGGATAACCCTGACCCCAGGTACCGCATCATGGACACGGGTCTACAAGACTCACCCAACACACAGGTCGTCTACATCAACGGACAGAAGAAGTATTTGGAGTTCTTCAATGCTGATGGGACTCCCAACCTGACGGTCCTGAGAGGATTGAAATCGCAAGGTGATCAGCTCGGATTGGCCAGGACTGCGATGAATGATCTCCTCACAACTACTTCGCAGCTACGCAAGATCCACGTCAACTACAACCCTTTCTTCGGACCTTATGCTTTCTTTAGGGACAAGCAATCCGCCATATCCAACGCCCTTTTTGAGAGTGAAGCACAGTATGGGTTTGCCCTGCGAGATCAGGACGGCATGCCTGTGAGCTCCTCTGAGTTTATGGCCATGGTCAACAACCCCATGCGTGACTTCAAGGCAATCGCCCTGGTCGCAGCCAGTGAGTCTGGGTTGTACAAGAGATTTACTGGAAAGGAGATCGAGCGTGTACAGTTGTTCAGGGAGCACGGCGGTCCCACAGGAATGACGCAGATGGAGAGCCTGAAAACCTTGGCCAGACAATTGAACGAAGCTACTGACGACAAGGCCAGATTGACCCTGACCAACAGCTGGGTCAAGAAGTATGCGTTCGACTTCATCATGGGTTTCAATACTGTGTTAGAGAACGCAGTGAGGTTCAATGCTTTCGATGCCGCCATGGATCTCGGTATTCACCCAGAGAGAGCAGCTAACATAGCCAAGAACGTCAGCGTCAACTTTAACAGGAAGGGGCTTGACACTCAGGTGGCTCAAGCAGCCAAGTACTTTTTCAACCCAGCTATGCAGGGTACCGACCAGGTGATTGGTAGATACTTTGGAGAGCGCGGTAAGGCAGCCAGCGTGGATGAGTATGGTAACCCGCGAAGCTGGTTCTCTGAGCAGGGTCCACGCTTCAAGTCCATGGGGGCTTTTGCTGCGTTGGGTAGCTTGATCACGATGTACAACTTGGCCGTGTCTGGTGAGGATCCCACTGGTATCGATGCATACGACCTTATCAAAGACTGGGAGCTCTACAGCAGGATGACTGTTCTTGATCCAGATAATCCACAAGGCAAGAGGTACAACATCAGCCTAGCATATGGTCATGGCTACCCGTATGCCCTAGGAGTGATGGGGACAGAGATGGCCATGAATCGCAGAGGCTATGTGTCTGCAGCAGCTTACTTGGCCGAGGCCACACAGCACCACCTCGCGCCAATCTACATCTCTGGACCTGCTGAGGGTGCTGCTGAAGAAGGTCGCAACGTGCTTCAATCCCCAGCAGACTACGCCATGAGTCTCACCGTGCCTACCCAGTTCCTACCATACTTGGGTGTCTATGCCAACAGAGATCTTTTGACTGGCAGAGAAGTTTATCGTGACGCCCCAGGTAAACCAGACTCAGAGCAGAGCTTCCGAGCCCCATGGATTGTGCAGGAGTGGGCCAAGGGGGTCAATGAATGGGCTGGTGGTAGCGAGCACCTATCTGGTGACTTCCTAGGCATAGACATGGACTTCAATCCAGACCCCACCTGGTACATGCTAGAGTCCTACCTCGGTGGTAACCTCAGATTCATTGAGCAGACGGCAGAATACAAGAGGAAACTGGAGTTGGAGAACTTCGATCCCAACAGTATCGATGGGTTCATCACGGTCAGAGACCTCCCATTCATCAATAGGTTCGTCACTGAGACCCCACGAACAGAAATCATCAATAGGTTCTATGACTACCAGGATCGGATGGGTCAGTTTGAGAATGAGTTCCGTGACAAACTCGATGTCGGCAAGCACATCGGAAAGAACCAGGTGTACAGAGAGCGCAAGATGAAAGAGGAAGAGGAAGGCAGCGAAGAGTTCAGATACTTGGCATACCTATCTACTCGCAGTTACGCACAGGCTATCAGAAAAGCCAACGGCTCTGAAGGCATTGGACTAGTCAGAGAGCTTATGGAGAAAAGATCCGACCTGATAAGAAAAGAAGGTTTGACTGAGGAGAATATGGAGGAGTACTACGACCTCAACCTCAAGATCAATAAGATCCGAGATACACAAATTGGCCTGATGGCCATGTTCCTCAAGTACGCATACATCGTTTCACCACCCCGTGTCAAAGAATAAACTACGCGATACCAAGGTAGGGGCATGGCTCAGAGACAAGGCCCCCTCCGTACTCGCGGTGGTGGGTGACGCCCTGCCCGATCGGGGGGTGCTGGGCGTGGTGAAGAACCTGGTGGACAAAGACCCCACCCTGGACAGCGATAGCTTTCAAGCTGTGATGGATGCTGAGATACAAGCCCAGGAGCAAGTGACCAGGAGGTGGGAGGCAGATGCCCAGACAGATGTAAAGCTGGCTCAGTACATCAGGCCTATTACCTTGGTGGCACTCACTCTGTTCTATATGATAGTCACGGTGTGGGATGGAGTGGACCCACAGTTCATGCCCCCAGAAAACTATATCAACCTGCTGGAGGTCTTGATGCTCACGGTATTCGGAGCCTACTTCGCAGGGAGGACGATTGAAAAAATCAAACGCTAAGGGCCATGCCGCCTAGCAGGAAAAGGAAAATGAGAATAAAAGTCATGCAGCAAAGGTACTTAACGTTCCCTTAACATGCAAGAAGGGAGGACGCCGTTGCGCCTCTCCCTTACCTACCAAATCAAAAAAAACGCTTGTCAATAGCTGACTGCTGTGGCTAATCTAAACCAACTTTTTAGATGTAGCAAATTTCTTTTGTCTCAGGATGCTCGTAGTATCTTGAGTATGGGAGGATTCTGTAGCTGTTCAGTTCCTGGAGGTCCTGCAAGGCAAGCTTTGTGATCAGGTCCATCCTATCTTTTCTACGATAGCAGCGCTTGTACGCTTCTTCCTTGGTGACTAGAGAGGTGAAGTCTACATTGTCGCGACAATAGTCTACGAGCTCTGATCTATCTACGACAACGAACCCAGTGACCTCAGGCATATCAAAGGCGATGGTGGTTGCCTCACCAAACAGCCATCCCTTGTGGCCATTAACATTCTTCATCTCCACCCAGATCTCATCTGGCATGTTGTTCCCCTTCACGTCCACCCCCTGGTCGTCGTGCCAATAGTCAACGTGCATATACATGTCTTCTTCTTTGGAAGACTTGCGTGCATCTGGACAGGCGCGTTTGTATCTTTTTTCAACAGCGGTACCTTGCTGCCAAGAGCGTATTTTTTTATACCCCTTCTTCACCTTGTTCTCGGCAAGCTTCGCGGATCAGATCTACTTCGATCAGAACCCACCGCTTGTACTTGTTTACAATGTCCAGCACCCGCTGCATCTCTGCGTGAGCCTCACCTGTATCGGAATGCAGTTCCTCGTACAACGTAGATGTTGCTCTGTGCATGCGTTCACAGGCACCCAGGTATGTCTCACTCAGACTGGGCATATACTGTTTCTTTTATATCAGAAATCACCTGATCAATTTGCGATTTATTTTTTGCAATATAAACAGCACAGTCTATGTTATTATCAACAAGATGCTTAAGGAAAAGTTTCCATCGCATCGGAAAGTCATGGTGTGAATGGAGATACCCTTTGGTCTCTATGATCCACTTCCCATCTTTAGACACAAAGTCAGGGGTGTACCTGATGGGTAGCTGAACAGAGTTGCTCCGATCGGACAATTGCTTCCGCTTCGCTGTCATCTTGAGGTACCTGTTGGGGTAACGGAACTTGTCCATCAACAGGAACTCTTTCCCCTCGTACTCAAAGTCTAAACCAGCTTGCTTCAGCTGATCATTGCAATACTTTTCGATACCGCTTTTGAACTTACCTAGGTTCTTCTTACGGCTCGGACGCCTCGCTGCTCTCTTCTTCTTCATGCCCTGACAAGGTACTTAAAAACTCCTTGTTAGGTTGAATGGTAAAAGAAATACGATCGAACATTTCTGCTTGCTTACCCTGCTCAGGAAAGTCCATGTTGGGGACCAGGATTTTGTTTGTCCCCCACTCTTTGAACCCCGTGCGTGACAGGTTCATAGTCATGCGGTATGGGTTCTCGATACTGGTAGGTTGACCTCCAGTTTCAGTCTCACGTACCTTTCGGACGTGTATCTCGGTCATACCCCTGGTGTGCGGGTCAGGAGCCTGTACTTTTCTGTGTATTGTCACAAAGCAGTCCGCCCTATTGACAAACTTACCACCCCCCTCAGTGTCCTCTGCATACGGGGCTTCGGGTAGCCCGTCTGCACCCTTGCGCCTTTGGGCCTCAGTTACGGCGTGCATGTTCAACCACACCGCTATATTGTGTGTGTTGCTGAAGGTCAAGAAGGCCGTGGCCGCCTCGTAGTGATAGTCGTGGGTGTTCTGCATCTCTGACCGCCGTAAGTCCAAGCGCAAGGAGTTGTAGGGGTCGATAAACACAGCATCGACCTTGTGGTGATGCACGACCTTCTCCATGAACATAATCATATCCATGTAACTGTACACCTTGTGGTTGCCGATAATAAAGAAGTGATCGGTGACCCATTTGTAAGCAGTCTTGCGTTCGTTGTAAGTCATGTTGCCAACCTGCTTGTCGGCAATCATTTGCATCAGCGTCATCTTAATTGAAGCCGTGCGATTTTCTGCTGAGTACAGCATCCACTTCCATTCATGCCGAGCGGCAGCATTGACCATCAAGTACAGCGCAGTGGTTGTTTTTCCTACGTTGCTGTGGCCATTCAGTATGACTAACTCCTTCTTGTACTTAAAGTACTGGTCGAGCACTTGACTGCCCGTATCTAATCCCTGGGGGATGCGACCTAAACTGTAGTCGTCAATCCACTGAAAGTCTTCTTCGTGACTGGCCAGGAACGACATGTCCCCATCTTCAACACGCATGCGGCGAAGAGCCTCCTCTTCCCCCTGCATGATCTCTCTAATCGGGCGCGTCTTGCCATGCTCGATACCCTTCTGTATCGTCTCCCTGGCACCAGACTCACTCTCTATATCGCGCTTTAAAATCTCTTTGAGCAGCACTCGATAGCACTCCTCCTCCTCCATCCTGCCAGCCGCGATGTACCCGCCGCACAATGTTGCCGCCTTGATCAGGACGTTGTGCTTCTCCCCATCCACAGCACTGCGCACCATGCGCACTGCTATTTGTAGTTTCTCGTAGTCTGTGTGTATGACACTCGGGCCCTCGGGTTCTGCAGTCAGGGCTTCCTCAGAAACAAACTTCCCAAAGGTCCTGTACTTCGTCTTGATGATGATGTCAGGGTCATATGATTCGAAGCAAGCACGGCTCTCATTTATGCCGCTCTCGTCCAACTCCAACCCATACCTCTCATCAAAGTATCGAATGAGGGCGCGGAAGTGATCACGGTGGCGCTCAGGACTGGTCACCTTAACCAAGGCCTTGACCCCTGTGCCTGACGGGGACATCCAACAGCTTTGGATGTAATCGTCTGTGGCTAATGCTTTTTTGGTCGCCTCGACTTCGACATAATCAAAGTCAAGAACAATGTATGCGCTGTGTTCTTCTATGTCAGAGTCGGACCTAGATGAAAACTCCCCACTGAACAATACAGCGGGGAGCCTCAGCTTTTGATCTTTATCGCCCTGACGTAGCGCCTCAACTTTTGTACGAGATCTCCCTTCCTTGATGCGTTGAAGAGCCCTCCCAAGACTTATCTTTTGAGGGTTGTTCTTGCTGAAGATGGTCTCGAAGATGGTTACGTTTTTCATCTCGGGCAATAATGAGGAGGACAAGATAACCGACTAAGTCGAGTAGGGTATCCTCCGTTCGATCGTCCAAGCCCACGTTTGCAATACGCTTCAACTTGTCGTCGATACGGTTTCGTATCCCATACTCAGCGTTAGCCTGAGAGAAGATGTTGAGCGGTGACAAAGCGCTGTCACCGTAAGCATCATTCTTCTCAAGAAGCAACTCCCTGATTTGATTACAGGCCGCTGATATCTGGTCTCTTCTTGTCATCCTTATTGTTTTCTCTACCTAACACGATGGTATCAAGGATCTCTACAACCTCCAGTGGTTGGTGCTTGGCCTTGCTCTTCTTGTACAGTTTCCTGTGAAGGCGGTTTCTCGTGTGTTCGCTGTCAGACAAGATGTCCTCGGCTCGCACAGTCTTGACAATGGCCCACTCCTCACTGAAGGCGTCACGTCCGTGACGCTTGTACTTGACCTTGATGTCGTGGTAGTAGATCAATTAGAAAGGTAAGTCGTCACTAAGTGTGGCGGCAGCCGCCACTGTGGAGGCCTGTTGCTTCTTGGCTCTCGCCTCCTGAGCACCCTCACTGTTTGGGTCATAGACCCTGCAGCATGCCTTACCTGCCTTACTCATAAAGAGTGTGAGGTATACGTTCCCACCACCACGGTCCGTGGTCTTGGTAACATACTTCTCAAGCATATCCTTGAGTTCATGGTCCTTCAACTTCACTCTCCAGCTACGGATTTCTCCGTTGTCATTCATTGAAGGCTCGTCTGTCCAGCCGACGAGAACGCTATCTTGTTTAAGTTCGCTCATGGCTACAAAAAATATAAGGATCCCAATATAAAGACCATGCCCCAATAGATGAACTCAAACAATGAATCTCGCGAACCCATCTTGTTCACTTTCGTCTGTTGATAACCACTCCTTGATGTTTTCAAGGGCCTCGGCGAACTTCATCTCTCCATCAAACAGGGTCTTCTCACTGCAGGTTACCAAGCCAGGGTAGTACGGATCGTTCTTCTCCTGGACTAACCAGTAGAACTCCTTCTTCCCTGTGACTAGGGTGTAGATGTACGCCTGGATATCATAGCAGAAGCTTCGAACATCGTACTTGAACTTGTCCATTGATCGGGAAGACTTGCTGTCCAGGACGAAGTCCACATGCAAGTAATCAATAAATCCTTTGAGTGGGACTCCATCTACATCTTCATTAAACATGACCTGTGGTTGACCGCCAGACAGGACGCTGTCAAGCAGTCCTTCTTGGTCAAGCCTTTCGATCATCTGTTGCGCTTTCGCGTAGTCCTCTTGTGGGACTGGAGTCAACCCTTCCTGAACCACAGTGTCCTTTAGCTTCTCGATCAAGCTTTTGAACTCCTTGGTGGACTTCGGACGAGACGACATCTTAGTGGCGTTACTACACTCTTTCAGAATGTAGTCCTCATCAATGACGGCATACGTCTTTTCAAACTCTGATGGAGTCAGAAGTAGACAGTCGTAGAGAGAACCGAAGTACAGGGCCTCGCTCTCCTTCCTTGTCTCCCCACGCATGTACATGTCGAAGTATCGCATGTCACCCAGGGCGTGCTTGAGTGAAGAGTACGACAGGTGCTCCTTACCGTACCTCTCCTTAAGTTGATCTCGCATACTCATCGCACAAACTTCAAGAGTCCTGCCTGCTGTGCATCGGACAGCTGGTCACCGTACTTTTTAACGATAGCATCATAAGACTTGCGCTTGTCTTTCGCACCCTTGATGTGGTGGACAGCTTTCTCCATGATGTCCTCGACAAGGGCCTCCTGCTTTTGTGGTGCCGCCTTCTTGACAGCAGACTTCTTAGCAGGGGCCTTCTTCTCCTCCTCAGACGGCACATCCTCACCCGTCCAAAGAGACAGGCCTAGACCGTGCAGTGCTATCGCCTTGGCAGTAGCCCTTTGGATCGTCTTGTTGACATCCGTGCTAGTCATCTTGTCTACAGACACAGCGTTGTTTCGGAAGTCCATCACTGGGAGCATGTCGATATGCTCGACACCCTTGACGGTCACCCCTACTTTAACGTAGGCGGTACGCCCGTCGGTAAAGAAGTTCAGGCCCGTAGCAGGGTCTTCATACACCTTCCTGGTTGAGTCAGGATATTTCTGCATGAGCAGGTGCCAGGCGTTGGCCCATGACAGGTAGTCGAGTTGACCCTTGCGCTCGACCTTGGGTCGAACGTCGATTGAACTGAGGATCGCGTAGGTTGGTTTTGCGTTAGGCATTATTAAAATTGAATTGAATTGTAAAGGGGCGAAACCAAACCACGGCCTGCGCCTTGTGCTCTGATCCTCGCCATTGCGTTCATAAAATCGTCTTGGTTTAGTTCTGCGAGATACTCATCCCAAACTTTAAAGACCTCTGTAATTAACTCTTTTGCGGCGATCATGTGCTGCATGTCTACCTCTCTCTGCTTTCTATCGCTGAGTTGAAGCGGCTTGACATCTGGTATGCGAGCCCTCAAGTCTTTGTACGCAAGCTCAAACTTGTGGCTGTACACGGGGTCCGTCTCTCTCAGCTGATCACACCTCTTCATGGCATTGATCACTGTGCTATGGTCCCTGCCTATCATCGACCCGATGGACGACAACGAGGTCTTAGGGCAGGCCATTCTACACAGGTAAAACACAGCATGCCTGGCATCCATGACGTTAACGTTTCTATCCCTGCTTACTATTCGCTCCTCATCCACATCAAAGTGGTAAGACACCACACTCAACACCGTGTCGAACAGGGTCTGGGTCATTCCAACTTTTACTTTAAACTCTGTGGCCATGGCATTGATTTGATAGCGCCTTGCGTTAACTCGCAGTGCTAGTTTTTCTCTTTCCTTTTTGTTCATCTTGGTATAAAAATCATGCGACCATACGTCATGAGTCGCTGGTACTCCTTGTTGTCGATGTCCTCATTGTTTGAGTTGCACCAGTGCGGTGCTTTGCGAGGGTTGTATAAACAGAACCCGTTCACATCAGGGAGGCCATCAAACAAGCGGGGTTGAACCTCTATGCGCTCACACTCCACCCAAGCACAGACCGTCTTGTTCTCTCCTGAACGTATGCGATCTGCTGTCTTACGATGGTTGCGAAGCTTGGCCCCGTACATATCGAGGTGTACGTCTTCAGGGTCGTAGTACTCTACCTCTTTGCCGTCCCTGACTTGCCAACGCTGGTAGTTTGGGCCCTTGGCAAGGTGAAATCTAACTCTCATTTCTTCTTCTTTTCTGCTCTCTTCTTCGCTCGTCTTGAAAAGCGAGAGTCTGACTTCACAAACCACTCCTGGCGTGATGTGACCCCGACAGTCTTTACTCTTTTCACACTGTGCTCCTTCTCGAAGCGCATGTTGTCCTGGCTGTCGGAGATATCATTGATTTTATGTCCCATGTTTTCAGATGTCGAGGGTGTCGTTCTTCTTCCACTCCTGTCTCTCAGGGTGGAGCTGGTCCAGTATCTTCTGATACCTGCGACTGTACTTCTCGGCCACTGACTTGTCTACGGGGTCAGTGCTGAGTCTCTCGAGCGATGTCTGAAGGTCGAAGATGAGGTCTTGCATCTTCTCTATCCCCTTCCACTGGGCCATGTTTAGTTCTACTGTGTCTTTACCCATGATGAATTCAATTGCGGCAAATATGAACTTTGTTAACCGACCGTGCAAATTAATTTTCACTTGTTGGTGGGGTGGGGATAAACTTGTCGGCGAGGTGGACGATCTGATCATGGATCTTCTGCTTACCCCCCTTGATGCCGAAGTATTGCTTCACCTGACGGATCTGCCATCCACGGTGCGGCTTTATACCTTTCATGTACATGCGCATGTCACGTCGTGTGATGAGCAGGTTATACACGCACTGCTTGACGTCAACTCCGTTGATGTTGATCGTCCTTGCATCGGGGTCATTGATCTCTTGCCAGAACGGGGCGCTGGCATCAGCCTTCATATCGCCTGGGCTTGGTTTCTTTTTGTGACTCATTGTCTTGGATGTATATCTTGAGTTTTGCATTGTAGTTATCTACGGCTGCTGACAGCAAGACCGCTAACATTCGGTTGTCGGGGTCGTCCTTCAGCTCTTCCGTTAGCTGCTCTATCCGCCCCCACAGTTCATCGAGGTGTTGCTTCATGGGGTTTCTGTTCTTTTTCGAGGTTAGCGGCGCTCACCCAAACGTTGACGTTTCCAGTCTCGTCCCTCAGTTCCTCTAAGGTGGAGGCTAGGTTGCGGCAAACACGCGCCCTTAGTGGATCCATCTTCGGGTTGTGCCAATCACTGATGAGGCTGTCGATGATGTCGTCTACGATACCCTTGTGTGTACTTATGTAGTCTGCTTCTGTGTACTTCTCCATGCTTATTTGGTCTGCGGGGGTTTGGTCGCGCCTGGCCACTCGTCACCTGCCACCCCCCACGATCGGGAGAGCGGGACGCCTCGGTCACGATCGTGATCGTTCAGTGCGTCGGCTATCTTCTGCGCCTCGTTCAAGGTGTATCGCTTTGCCTCCTCCAACGTGGGGCTAGTGCCGACACCCTCGTCGGTGTAGTACAAGGTGTTCATGTCACGTCCGTTGTTCTGAAAGACAACGTACTTCTGTCTTGGGGGGAGTTTTGTTTTACTCATATGGTTTTATCTAATGGTGTATCCTCCGTGTTCTACAGCAGTGCAGTGAATCGCTCCGCCGTCATTGCCCTCGTCATCCCGCATGGGGACCAGGAAGGTTTTGTCATCAAGAAGCATGACCACTGGCCTGTTGTACCAGCCCCAATCATCTGCTTCTTTCTTTGTCATGTAGCGCACCTCAACGATCTTGCGACCCTTGAGTGCGGCACGCATCTTCTCTGCGTGCTCTTTGTCTGTTCTATTCATAGTTCTTCTGCTGTTCCGTAAGCAATCGCCTTCACCCACGTACCTACTGGTGCGATGGGGTACACGGTGTACTTCCAAGTGTATTTATGTTCATCTTCTTTCTTGAGGGTCATCCTGTATGTGGTCCCGTCGATCTCGATCTGTCGCTCGGCCTGCATATCCCACGCCTCGTCCTCAGTGAGGTCGATGTCCTCATGGCCTTCGAGTTTACCCTCCAGCCTGAGCCACGTCACGTCCCTCTCATAGTACTCCTCACCTGAGATGTCACCGAGCCCTGGCATCTTGTCGAGCGGGTGCTTGGTGATGTGGTAGTAGATGCGGTTGACGTAGTGCCAACCCATAGCGAAAGAGATGCCACCACCCGTATCTAATGCGGTGATGACACGGTTCTCCTCGGCTGCTTTCTTGACCTCTTCGTACTCCTCCCCGAAGGTCTCCCACTGGTCACCCTGTGTAGGGTTCACATGGTTGGGGATGAGTTCGATCTTGTCGAATTGTTCTTCAGTCATCGTGATTTTTTGAGTTCATCTATTGGGGCTGCGTGTGATTCCCAAAATTGAATTTCTTCGTCGTGGATTCGGAAGCTCGTCGCCACGCCAAGGCCTTCGTTCCACACCTCGTCCAACCACACGCCGTGGTCGTCAGGCGCTCCCTGTACATGTGAGGCTTGGAATCCCTCTTCTTGCAGGGCCTTGACTGCCCGCTCGCATTGTTCTTGTGTCATGTGTTCTTGTGTTAGATGTTGTGGATGCCACCCATCTCTTCGATGTATTCCTCCATGACCTCTCGGTCATCGATGTCTCGCCAGTGAATCTTGCGGTCGTCATACATCGGGTGGGCGTGACCTTCCAGCCACCGCTCGAGTACCCACTCCACGAACTTTGGGTAGCTATGAGTGACGAAACTCCATTGGTCTTCACCTGCGAGGCCCGTGCCGTGGTTCTCGGTGACAGCCCACCATCCAATCAGCCCCCGCATACTGCCGATGTTCTCAACGGCTTCGATGTCTCTCTGTACTGTCTCCAGTACGCGCTTGTCAAAATGCTTCATAGCTTCATTTTTCGTGTGCGTGATACCATAGCTTTCGGGTCACCACGGGGACTACCCATATGGTGTCAGTGACAGGGTCTTTGTACTCCAGCCAATCGCCCTCATCCTTGAGGAATACAAGGCGCTTTTGAATTTCTTCATTCATGATTGTTTATGATATCGTCGGGTCCATCAAAGATTGCTTTATCGACTTCCTCTAACGGAGTGTTGTCAAGTCGGTCCAGCCTGTCCTGAAGCGCGTCACGCAGGTCAGAGTAGGTCAGGTCAGAAGCATCTTGCTTCTCGTGTTGCGCCTCGAAGGCGATGGTGAATACGGAGATGTACTTCTTCATGTTTCAGTAATCAGGTGATTCGTGTATGATAAATTCTTCGATGCACTCGTACTCGCTTTTGGTTTCGACGTTGTACTTGGATTCAAGAAACTCTTTGTATATCTCGGATGCTAGCCCCCACTTGGTGTCGAGAGCTTGGTCAACTAAGGAGTCGTCACGACATTCCAACAGGTGGAGCGTAACGTATATGTAGTACGGGTTCATGCTTGCTCGTTTTTCCATTGGTCAGCGCGAAAGGCGGTTTCCGCTTTTGAGATTTCGACGTAGACCTCGAAGCCTACGTGAACGTATACCGACCCGTCTTTTTCGTATGCGTCCACATCAATAGACTCGAAGTGCTTGAGGCAATCCTTTATTACAATCTTGTTCATGTGTTCTGTGTTTGTGATGCGGGAGGGAATCGAACCCTCCAGTGTAATCTGTCACTTGGGCATTCGCGTTACCCGACTGGAACCATACACTTTCCGCCACTTCGCATCATGTAGTAGGCGCTTGGCTCTTCGGCGGCCTACCGTGTGAGTAACTCTCAAGACATTACCTGTCGGGAAACCCGATATAATGTGAGAGTATAAACCTTGCCCCTGTCGAACCCAGTCGGGGTATTTCTCACGCCGCTCATCCGTGGAGTGTCAGCTCCCGATGAGTGTTGCACTTCTGTCTGACACATATGCAACAGGTGTGTTTATCTTCTTCTCTTCCTGCGAACCTCCCCTGTGATAGGATGCGTGTTGCAATCCGATGCTCTCAGCCCTCGGTCATTAGCCCCTCTCTTCTTCTTCCGCTTGGCTCCCACGGGTGCAGGGGTGTCGAGCACTAGCTTGATCCCGCCTGGCAGGTGGGAGCGGAACTGCTTCATCTCCTCCTTAGTGGCTCCCCACTTCCCCACCCCTGTCATCAGCAGTTCCTGAATGTCCTCCGAGTGTATGTGCGCTCGGAAGTAGGACGCCGCTCGACGGAGGGTCATCGCAGGTCCTCTCACCTTGTCCATCTCCTCATGCGTCATCGTGTTCCTCCACTCTGAACGAGGGCCGTGAACCCTGACGCAGAATTCCATCTCCTGCCTCGCTCTGTCTTCCAACACCTCGGCCATGTGCATGTCGAGGTGTACGGTTCGTGTGTACATATTCATTTGTTCTCGTGTTTGTGCCCGTGGCAGGAATCGAACCTGCGACCGACTGCTTAGAAGGCAGTTGCTCTATCCCCTGAGCTACACGGGCGAACGGGGGGAGTCCCTAAACCCTCCCCCCTGGCATACTTCGAGGGACCAATCTCACGCTATGCTAAACGCTACAATGTGGGTTGCCCACAAGTTTAGTTGTGGGGTCCCCCCAACTGTCCTACAAATCGGACTCTTTAGTTGGGTCAAGGAGGTACTCACGTCCGCCAGTAATGCGGTATATACGTTGGTCTGTCTGCGCTTTCTTGTGAATCTCTCGGATGTCCGACTCAATACGGGCAACACGAACGAGATAACCTGTGAAATGATCGCTGTGTGGAGCCACCCTATGGATCTGAACCCCATAGCTACTTGGGTCCACGTTGAACTCAGTAGCGAGAGCCTGACCACGCAGAATTAGTTCGTGCCACGCCTCAAACCCACCCGCCAAGTTCAACCGTTCGGTGCGTGTACCTCGTTCGAAGAAGAAGTATCCGTATGACACAGGGTTGAGGAAGACATCGCACGAGACAATGTCTTGTCCGAAGGCAAGGCATCTACCACCAGACTCAGCAAAAACCCTAGTCGTTGCGTTGCAGTGAAGCAGCTTCGGGGTGTAGTCTTGGAAGGCAACGCCTTCGTCAGGTATGTGTTCACTCATCTTCTTCAGGGAAAAAATAGGGTTTCACCTTGTCCATAAATCTTGCGCATCGACGCAGGTCTTCGCTGACAGGTG
>TARA_R100000654_G_scaffold68585_2_pt1 | contig 16037 bp, 17 predicted proteins | sample TARA_R100000654 | Tara Oceans TARA_R100000654 (sample SAMEA2622473) | marine metagenome | biome: marine biome (ENVO:00000447); feature: surface water layer (ENVO:00002042); material: "saline water (ENVO:00002010), including plankton (ENVO:xxxxxxxx)" | depth 5 m
AATCAAAGCCTTAGCGGAATAATTGCTAGGGCTTTATTTTTATGTGCTACTTATGTGCTACTATTTAATAAAATAAGTAGTTTGAAGAATATTATTAGCTAGGCTATTCTCACTAATGTATAAAAATATGGATATGTATTAAATGCAGCCCATTAATAATGAATATTCGATCGTAGTCTTGGGTGCATGGAACCCATCGATATTTAGTCCTGAGTGGATTAAGAAATTTTTGGTAAATATCGAAGAAGGGGAAGAGATAGAGATTGCTTTCCCCCTGGATGACGCTACTGCACCAAGGAAAATATCATTTAAGGAAATAAGCATTTTTCCTGGCAGAAAAAAAATGGATTTAATTCCTATTGTGCCCAGTAAAGATAATTTAGAATTCTGTCAAAGCATCTTGGTTACGCTCTTTAATATTCTTCCTCATACACCAGTCTCAGGCTTTGGTATCAACTTTGGTTTTTTAGAGAGTAACTTATCTACAGAGTTGACAAATCTTTTTGAGTTGAGTGATGAAAACTCACTTATTGATAACTACGTCCCGAAGGGAACATCAATATCTCGTAATATTGTTAAGGAGGGGCAGAACTATATTATTAATTTAACTCTCTCAGAAGCAAACGGAAATGTATCTATAAAAATTAATTTTCACTTTAATATAGCTTCCACTGAGGAATGCAGAGAAATTCTCGAAACTGGTGCGGTAGAAAATTGTTTTAATGAGACATTAGAGCTTCTAGAAACTGTTTACGGTATTACTATAGAGCAAACTAATTGATTGACTCGTTCGTCAGGAGAATAATTATGAAGGATTCAGCTTCAACAACAAGCGACGTATCTAAAACTGATTACACTCACAGTTATTACAATGTCCAAGCTAGTACTGGAACGGAAGTGAAAAAGGATAAAATTGTGACTGCATACAGTACTTCTATGACTACTAAGTTTTCAAATAACCAGACTAGAAAAGAGAAAAATCTACAAAATTTGAATGCATTTTTGAGAAAAGCAGGACTTTAAAATATATACAGTCACTGACATGACGCATTTTACCTATGAAGAAAAGCCGAATTTATCTGCTTTGCAACAAGGAGATATCCTTGATAAGACAGATGAATTAATGGAGGTTATCAACGCCTACCATCCGCATTATGGCAATGATGGCTATACACATTTTCAGGTGCTTACACAAAGTTGTGATTTAGTCCGCAGAGGTAAAGAAAAGACTTGCTCCTCACGATACATTACTATTGCGGCGGTTAGACGCTTAGACTTGGTAATTTACAGGCTTTTGAGTGAGGATGTAGGGCCTCAAAAAGCTATATCAAATGGTGATAGTTTTATCTGTAATGGTAAAGAGAAGCCAAGGGTTCAGTCATTTTTAGAGTCACTATTTAATAACAACGATAAGAAACATTTTTTTCTCAAGGCATGTCCAGAGAAAGGTTTAAACAATGATTCTTGCACTTTTCTCAGCCTCGCTATAACAATAAGGGCTCATGAGCATTATGAAAAGTGTTTAAAAGCAAAGAAAATACAATTAGAAAGTAATTTTCAGTCAAAACTCGGCTGGCTGGTTGGAAATTTATACTCTCGAGTAGGAACAGAAGATTACTCAGATCAATTTTCTAAAAGGGAAGAATTTGTTTCCCACATTGAAAACGTAATGAATGGTCATGTACTATGGATTGAGCCTCACAACTTTCAATTTTTCAAAAAGTTTAAAAGCGAAAATCCAGATAAAAGTGTTACTGAATTGGCACAAGAGGCTGCGATAGAGAAAAAAAGAGTAACTAACGATAAGATCGTCACCATTGCAGATAAAATATACCGATCATTAGAGTTGGATGACCATGACCATCTAAGGAAAAAAATTGAGAACTTTTTAAAGTCATCAAAGGGTCAAGCTTTTCTGAGTGATGATCTGAAATTACCTTAATCAAACAAGCTAATTCAGCGATTGTCTTTTAAGTTTATAGATGAAAATATAAAATATAAATTCTCGATATTGTACGATTTTATTCTGAACTGGCTTCTTCGTTTAATTGTTGGTCTTCCTTAACTGACATTTTCCATTTTGATACCGAGATCGTAGTAAATTGCATTGGAGCTTACAGCTTTCAACAGCATACTGAAGTCTGTACCCTCGCCTAGTAATACCTGCTCTCCATACAAATATTCTCTCACAGGAATTTTATTTGATAATGAGGGTATATAGACTGCTTGGTTGTGTTTTACTTTCCAGTGAACGAGCAGCTTTGAAAAGTCCCATTTGGCAGCAATTACACCGCATTCAGAACTAAGAACGATCCCACCATAAGGATCAATAATTTTTCCTGTATCAGAGTCATATCCTTCAAGATAAATGATTAAACCTGTTGAAGCGTGTCTCACATTACATTTATGCACACCGCCGAAGTTAATTCGATCTGGCCGCCCAAGTTTGTCCTCATATTCAAATTGTCTAAGGAAGCCTTCAACACCTTTCTCAACATAAACTCATCCTGAAGGTTCAGGAGTCATTAGTGTTATTACTTTTGAAATTACTTTATCGAAAGATTGAACGCCGAACTGTTTGATTTCCCAACCAAGATAGTCGGGTTCGGCATATCCATCGGGGGTTATTTCCAATTCTGCTTCCAGTGTATAACCGCCACAATTTGAGCTTGAGCAGGGTAGCTCTATTCCAGCAGAGTATACTCTTACTTGGAATCCAACCTTTGCTGTGCATTTGCAGTAACTTTTCCAGCAATTCCTGCTTGGTGTCTTTGACGACTCTGTCTGAAAGACTTAATTCAATAAAAACATTTTCATGTTTGATAACTTCAGCATGACTAATCTCAATTGCCAATGGAAAGTCCGGAGGAATAAAATAAGCCACCACCGTTTCATCATCTGTTATTCCCAAGATTAATGTAGGGCCTTCTGAACGACCTTTTTTCTCCGGATTCATCCATGGCCCCATTTTTACTTTTGAACCTTGCAGAAAGCCAGAGAACCGTACTTCAGGGTATTGTGGATATAGAATTAGTTTTGCGTTTGGAGCTGGGTATCGTTCCCCGTTCGGTGATAGCCAAGAAAGTTCTACCGGCGCCCGAAAAATAATTGCTTAAAGAAATAGTTGCCAAGTTTCCTGACTAAGCGCGGAAACCGGGCAACTTTAATCACATTAAATTTTCATACTTTGCCCTGCTGATATATTTTGAAACTGTGGACTTGTTAACGCCAAGCTTCTCAGCGATATCCTTTTGGGACATACCTGCTTTATTAAAGCTGATTACTTTCTGGAAAAGCGAGTCTTCAAGATCTTCTATATGCCATTGAAATTTATTGTTCTTCTCTTCCAGTTGGGCAATAAATGATTCTGCTTCGTCACCGGAAAATCCCCGGGCTTTCTTGAAATCGACTATAAACCTTGCTCCCTCTTTGGGGCTGTAATCATCTGGATGTCTAAGTGAAATCACAGTATCCATTACATCCTCACGCTTGCTGGTGCCTCGCTGTTCCCCGCTTTTACCTGCATGATGAATAAATAATATAGTTTTACCGGCACTTTTTAGCCTTATTGCCCATTCTTGAACCACCTGCCAGCTTTCAGCGTCGTTTTCATTTCCAGTTCTGCAAAGCGTTGAAATATTGTCGACAATTATCAGTTCGGCTTTGTCACAAAACGTCTTTAAATGAGTATGCCATTCAGGATCGGAAAGATCCGGGCTGGCACCTTCCTGAAAATCCGGTGTTATAAATTCAATAAGTCCATTTTCCAGCCCATTTTCTCCAGCTATCTTTTGAAGCCTTGGCTGTAACTCAGTCGCACCCATTTCACCATCTATATAAAGAACTTTCCGGCATTTCCCCGTTGCCCAGGTTAAAAACGATTTGCCTTTGGCGACAGCGCAGGCTACTTCAAGTGCAAAAAAAGTTTTGCCTATACCTCTTGGCGCATAAACCATGGCAATCCCCCTTAAAGGGAGCCATGGACTCATTATCAACTCCTTAGGTGGTAGCTTCATGCTTATAAGCTCTTTGGCATCAATTGCTTTAACAGGGGAGCTCGGGTTTTGCTTTAAAGGAATTATGGGGTTGGCTGCTTCTTTATCAGAATTTTTCTTATAAGCAATTTTTTCTTTAGGCGAAATATCATAAAGATCTTCGTTATAAGGGATAAGGTCTTCCTCAGCCAGGGCTGATTCACTTAAAGAGATTCCCTTATAAGGGTTATCCAATGCATCATTGATCATAAAATCATCTCCTTTTAAAGCGAGATGGTTCTGGAGTCGACAAACTCCATCACATCAGCATAACGATATCTCACATAGCGACCAACCTTGATGTATTTAAGGTTATATCGTTTATTGCACCGCCAGATAGCAAGTGTTTGTATGCTTACGCCGAGCAGACTACTGACCTGTTTGGAATTCAGTAAATCGTTTGTTTGATATTGATTCATAAAATTGACTCTCCTTTTCTGTAGTTGTCGGAGAGAATTCTATAAATTGACCTCTTGAGTATGTGCTGAGTAACTTTTTAGTCTGCACGTACTAAAATTTAAAACTATATAAATTAGTGGTTTAGAGGTATACCTAATGTTAGGTTTTAATCATCCTTCATCTTTAGAGACTTGTTGATTAGATTTGCAATGCCTCTTGTAGAAAGTGGTAACTCATCATTACCAAACCAGAGCTGGCTTTTTTGTTCCATTACCTTGGCAATGGCAGCGCCATTAACTTTACCTTGGGATTTGCATTGATCAGGAAAATTGGCAAGTGCAGACAATGCGGCAGCCAGAATTTGTTCACGTTGTTGAGCAAACCTCTCTGCATTACCGTGATTGCTAATAATCTCTTTAGCCTTTTGTTGCTTTGTAATATGAAATGTAGTTTTCAGATGTTCATTAGGGCAAAGCTCTTTATTAATAAGCCAGTCAACGAAATCTGTTGGCTTTACCCGCCATAAACGTTCCTTGGCCTCAGGGTTGAGGATTTTTAATGAAATTCCGGCACTGGCCTTGATTTGGGTGCGAACATCGTTGGCCCAAAAATCATACTGCTTTTTAACAGTGGGCCAAGATTCTTTACTGGAGCCAACACAGAAGGGGATTGCTTCATCAAGTGCCAGCCAAGTATCCAGTTTCGATTTATCTGTATAGAACTTGATAAGTAATTCGTTATTATTTTTTAGAGCTTCGTGATTTTTTTCGTGCTGCTCTTGAGACTTTTGAAACTGGTTTCTCATTTTGTGAATCGTATTCATGACATCGTGGTTGCCTTCATTTTCTTTACTCACTTGTTTTCGTTTCCTCTGCCATGTTTTCAGTCAGTGAAGTAATAAGTTTCTTTTTTTGCTCATCACTCAAATGCTCAATCAAGTATGCCAATTTTTTATTCAGAGACTCGTCTGGATCCTTGATTCCAGCCTGAACCAAGAGTCTATCCTCTATTTTTTGGGCAGGCTCTCTCAGTTCTTCTGGTGTGAGAATGGTATAGCCAGCTGTAACATCATCTCTTCTAGTTCGATGGTTTAACATTCTTTTAATGGTGTATGTTCCAAGATTGAGGGCTTCTGCTGTAGTGGTGAAGGTCCGTCTTAAATCATGTAAATTGATATCACAACCCGATAACTCACGAATTTTGATAAGGACTTTTTTTGGTTCTTTGATTTGCCCGTATTTGTTGGGCGCATTGAAAACAAAAGGGCTTGTGTCCTTGTTCAGATCTCTTCTGGAAAGCAAAACATGCAAGTGGCGGCTTATAGGGAGTTCAAGCCGATCTCCATTTTTGGTTGTGCTTATAAAAAAAGTACTTTCCTCGAGGTTAACTCTGTCCCAGGTCAGTGAAAGCAATTCATTTTTCCTCAACCCTGTTAAAAGAGCCATTTCCACCATGTCACAGACCGATTTCGCAAAAATATCACCTTCCTCACGGATCGTTTCAACTGCCTTAAACCAATCCGGTAGTTGCCCCTTTGTCAGTCGGGTGTTTCGTCTTTCAACCTTATTCCAGAGTTTTTGATGGCTAAGAATGTGAACAGGATTATGTTCGAACAAAAAAATGTTCTCTGGGCCACGGTATTCATATTTGGCGAAATTAAAAAGCGCTCGTAAGACTCGCATGGTTGCATCGGCTTGTGCAGGACTCAAAGCTGAAATTCTTCGGTGCTCTGTCTTTACGTCTTCTTCTGTAAATTTGATCAATGCCCTGTTGTTGTAGGCTTTAAGATAGCTTTTGATATTGCGTTTATAGCTGTATAGGGTCGAATCACTAAAAGATTTTACTCTGATATAGTCTTCATACACTTCAAGGAGAGTTATTCGGGCTAATTTTTTGATTCTTTCGTTTTCGTTGGGATTTTGGCCGCTGGTTATAGCATTGAGAGCATCGAGTGCTTGTTTGCGTGCATTTTCAATGGACATTGCTGGGTATTTTCCCAATGTCACTGTCACCGGGCTGGTTTGTCCTTTTATCTTTTTATACACACGAAAGGTTTTTGTTCCTGATGGAGAATGCTCAAGGATTAGTCCATCTACTCCATCATCTCTGTAACGAATTCTTTTGGCAGGAAGGGGTAAACCGTCTATATGTCTTTTATTGAAGCGAAATCGAGTCTGTGTGCTTTCCAATTGTGCTACCTATGTGCTACTTATAAGCGGAAAATACAGCATACTTTGGAAAGGTAAGTAAAACAAGGCAAAGAGTTAAACTATTGATTTATATAAATTTGTAAGCATTAATCGGTTTTGATGAATTTTGGGAAATTTATGACCATTCTAACTCATAATCCCTTGGTCCCAGGTTCGAGTCCTGGTGGGCCCACCAATTACTTGAAGCGGTTAGTCGATTTTCGACTAGCCGTTTTTTTATGCCTGAGGGATTTTGTGGGGATTACACCGGAAGTTGCATACTATAGTTCGGGCTGTTCTCCAGACTAGGATTTTTAAGCTACTATATTTCTGTTAAGGAGACTTTTAACAATATCTGGAATATAGGTGCGGCGGATTGTTATGGCATAAAAGTTTTCGAAAACACCAGGTAATACCTGATACTCAGCTAGTCGGCCGCTACTAATTTCATCTTTGACTACGACCAGGGGGAGTGCTGTGACGGCACCACTATCCCTGACCAATAATCGTAACATCGCCATATCATCAGCATCAGCAACCACTTCCGGGTTGTAACCTACAGCGGAACAATAAGCATTGAATCCTGAACGGATTTCTGTGATCCCCGTTGGTAAAACCCATTTAAAGTCATCATAACCATGCGGAAAGTTACTGTTTGGTTTGTATTCGGCAGGTCCAATGATTGAGACAGACTGCCTTGAAACCAATTGATTCTGCCAGATGGCATCGTCATTTTGCTGATTTACTGAACGGTTGGTGAGTACCAAATCGAATTCATGACTGGTCAAGCCATTGAGCAAATTTGTCATACCCCGCGTCGATAGGGTGAAGCTGACATTGGATTCTTTCAATAAAGGGCTAATGAATGCTTCGGTAAAATTTCTCGACAGCGTCGTTAATACGCCAATGTTGATATGCCGTTGTGTTACTGACTCACCTTTATTCAAGAATGATTGCAGTTCTTCCCCTGTGGTAAAGATTTCATCTGCATAGTTAAGTACTTTTCTACCCATATCAGTTAATACGAGTTGCCTCCCAACTCGCTCAAATAACTGGACGTTCATGGTGTTTTCAAGCTGTTTAATTTGTTGCGACAGAGCTGATTGTGAGACATGACATTCTTCAGCTGTACGAGTAATGCTGCCTGACAGTGCGACTCGCCAGAAATAGTAGAGGTGGTGATAATTAATTTTAGCCATAGTTAACTTTAACTTATCAATTTGTTAATAAATATCTATTTTATTTATATTATCGCGTTTGGCATACTGCCGCCAACTAAGGAGGTATGTCCGTGAGTCAATTATTTTTCACCCACTTTTCCATTGTAATTCCGTTGGTTTTAATCTTTGGTGCGTTACTCGCGGGCAAGGCCACGCTCACTGAAATTAAGCGCCGAAAAGTATTGAGGGTTACTTCAATTACTTTAGGTATAGCAACGCTTATTGTGGCAATTACTTTTTTTAATACTCCTGAACAAAGCTCAGAAAGCCTGTTAACTCTAAACAATATTAATCTTACCGTGCTGTTCCTGATCAGCTTTATGGCAATAATTCTCATCCGGTTTTCTGAGCGTTACTTGCAGGGGGAAAAGAGAGCACATCAATTTTGGCAATGGTTATTATTAAGTCTGGCTTCAGTTTCTGTAGTTGTTTTAAGCAATCATCTCTTACTGTTGTGGTTAGGCTGGGTGGCTATCAGTTTATGTTTTCACCGTTTGCTTTTGTTCTATCCAGACAGGCCCCGAGCAGTGCTGGCAGCGCATAAGAAATTCATACTGGCACGATTAGCAGAGCTGAGTCTCCTAGGGGCTGTGATATTACTTTATGCGCACCATGGCTCATTCCAGCTCAACGTCATCTTTGACCATTATCTCGGACTCTCTGAAGGTGCCGAACTGAGTTTTGTTGAAAAACTGGCTGCTTTTCTGATTGCTCAGACAGCATTAATCAAATGTGCTCAATTGCCCCTGCATGGTTGGTTGATACAAGTGGTTGAAGCCCCTACTCCAATCAGCGCGCTGTTACATGCCGGAATTATCAATCTTGGTGGTTTTTTGTTGATCAGTTTCGCGCCCTTGATGGTGCTGGTGCCACTCGCCCAATGGACACTGATTGTTGTTGCTGGTTTGAGTACGGTGATTAGTGCATTGGTCATGCTGACCAGAATCAGCATAAAAGTGCGACTAGCCTGGTCTACCTGTGCTCAGATGGGGCTTATGCTGATTGAGTGTGCGTTGGGGCTTTATGAACTGGCGTTATTGCATTTGCTAACCCACTCACTCTACAAAGCCTATGCATTTCTGAGTACAGGTGAAGCCGTTCAGGATTACAGTCTCAAGATGTTAGCACCGCAAAAAACAATTACGCTGAGTGGCGCTTTAATTTGTATATCACTTGCATTCGCAGTGACAGCTGCTATCGCTTTGTTTACCAATTATGAAGGGCCGCTCAGTGTCTGGTTGTTAGTCAATACTGCGCTGGCTTTATATTTGATTTCGGCAATTAGTCATAGTGGTTTATCGGGCTCATTACAAGCACTTTTCATCTCTACTGCACTGGTGGGTTTCTATCTAGCCGGAAAATTGCTGATTGGAAATTTGATTCCGTCTTTAGCAACGACCGGAATGCTTGATGCGATGGATGTTTGGCTGATGTTTCTGTTTCTTTTCTTGTTTGTACTGACGGTGCAGATCCGGCTTTTCCCTCAGGCCAAACAGACACAAACGCTATATCGCTGGTTATTTTCCGGCTTATATCTGGATGAAGTAATGACGCGTTTGACCTTACAGTTATGGCCAGTCGTACTGCGCCCAACGCTTCATCAAAGCAAGGCAAAACAAAAATCTATTAAGGAGTCTTGGGTATGATTGAAGCAAGATCTGAATCAATCAGTGAATCTAGTGCTGAGCGGTTTTCAGCCATACATACTGCGTGCGCGCTAATCGCACCCAGTTGGCCTCTGGATCGTTTCATAGCCGTCAATGCTTTATGGGAATATCGTCATTATCCCATTGAGTTGGTATCTGCAAGATTGGCTGCACTTGCGGATGTCAAAACCACGCTATCAGCAGATGAGCTGATGACCAATTACGATAAAGGCAACATTTCAGATTCATCATTGGTTACAGCTGCAAAAGCCTATAACGTTACTGCAGACATAGAATCTCTGAAAGCCGGTCTGAAACAACCTCAACCAGGCATCTGGCTGAGTATTGCAGAAATAGCAGATCTAAGTCGAGATCGCCATAAGATGCGTTGGCAAGATGAAATAATTCATCAAATAAGCCAGTTCTGTGGTGAATTTATTAATCAGCATCCGAATAACTTGGAAAGCCTTTATTCGAACTGGCTGGATTTCACCACACATGATTACGGTATGTCATTGCTGATGGGCGAAAGACATCTCCGGGAAGCCTTTATTGCTTTACCGCATGACTTTGAAAGCTTGTTTGCTCTTGTTACTGATGAGCTTGGGCTCGATGCTTACGAACTGGAAATGTATGCCCATAAACTGTTATTGAGTATCAACGGTTGGGCTAGTTATTTCTCCTGGCAACGGTGGGAGAAAAATTTAAAGGGTCAGGATAGTCGATATGTCGAATCTTTACTGGCTGTCAGGATGGCCTGGGATCTCATCGTCTGGCGTCAGTTAAAAACCAAAAAGGCAACAACAGACTTTAGTGCACTGAAAACTGGCTGGACACAGCAGAAGCTTTATATCAATGAACTAATTGATGAGCACATTGAGCAGCTTCGCTACTTCTGGATATGGACTCATGCATTCGAGCTCGAATATCAAAAGAAACTACATGGAATTTTAAAGAAAACACCTGAGACTGTTGATACAGAGCCACGCTTACAGGCTGTATTCTGTATCGATGTGCGCTCTGAGCGCTTCAGAAGGGCATTGGAAAATCAAAATCCAAGCATTCAGACCATTGGCTTTGCTGGATTCTATGGGCTGCCCATCAGCTATCAACCCGCAGATACAATGACGGAGCGCCCTCAGTTGCCTGGCCTAGTTGCTCCGGCATTCAAGGTTACTGAAAAGTCAGTTCGCCAGAACAAGTTAATAAGACTGAACACTCAGAGCCACTGGAAAGGCTGGGCTAACTCTTCTATTTCTGCCTTTACTATGGTGGAAACCGCAGGTTGGGCCTACGCACTTAAACTCATTAAAGACAATTTTTTCAGCAACAAAAAAGAAAAATTGATTGATTCTCTAAGCCACCATGATAACTGGCTGTTGATCGGTGATGATCAGCCATTGAGTCTCGATGAGAAAGCAAAACTGGTCACTGGTGTTTTAAAAGGTATGGGGCTGATACAGCAGTTTGCACCAACCATTCTCTTACTTGGTCACGGAAGTGAAACACGAAATAATTTGCATGCATCCGGGTTGGATTGTGGCGCCTGTGGTGGACAGACTGGAGAGGTCAATGTGCGTGTACTGACCAGCTTACTTAATGATAAGGAGATCAGGCAGAAAATATTGGAACAGGGCATTGATATTCCAGAGCAGACCCGGTTCATTGCCGGTCTGCACAATACAACAACCGATGAAGTCAGTTGCTTTGATTCGCTCGCTGATGCTGAAATTGATACCTGGTTGAGTCAGGCAGCCAATGAGACGCGTCATGAACGTGCCTTAACAATGGAGTCCTCTTTACACCAACTGGATGACAAAAAACTGAAAAAGGCATTGGCAGACAAGGCAAAGGACTGGTCAGAAGTCCGCCCTGAATGGGGGCTTGCCAATAATGCGGCGTTTATTGTGGCACCGCGTGAAAGAACACGCTCAATGTCGCTCGATGGTCGGGTATTTTTACACGATTACGACTGGCGTCATGATCCAGACTCAGCCTTGCTTGAACAGATTATGACGGCCCCGATGATTGTGACGCACTGGATAAACATGCAATACAACTTGTCAGTGACCGATAATGTTTTTTTCGGCAGTGGCAATAAGTTGCTGCATAACGCAGTAAATCAGCACATTGGAATATTTGAAGGTAACGGTGGCGATCTACGTATTGGCCTGCCGCTCCAATCGATACATGATGGCCATCAGTGGCGGCATCAACCACTCAGACTCAACGTATATATAGCTGCCCCCAAGGAGGCTATCGAGAAGATTATCTCTGCCCATGAAACTGTTCGGCAGTTGGTGGATAACAACTGGCTGTTCCTATTTTCCTGGAACGATAGTGTGATAGAGCGTTATCGACCGGGCTTGTGGGAGGTTGTGAGATGAAAACACTCAATCATCTTGAGCAATTAGAGGCCGAGAGCATTCATATCATGCGCGAAGTCGCTGCTGGCTTTGAAAATCCCTGCATGTTTTATTCAATCGGCAAGGATTCGACCGTAATGTTGCATCTTGCCCGCAAAGCATTTGCACCGGGTAAAGTCCCATTCAAACTGTTGCATATTGACACGACTTGGGAGTTTGCCGAAATGGCGACTTTCCGTGATCGACTGGTTAAAGAACATGATCTGGATCTGATCGTTCATATCAATGAAGCCGCACTAGCCGAGGGCGTCCATCCGATTGAGTCAGGGTCGGTTATCTATAACGATCAGATGAAAACAATAGCACTCAAGCAAGCAGTGGATAAACAGGGTTTTGATGCGGCATTGGGTGGGGCTCGCCGTGACGAAGAGCGCTCAAGAGCCAAAGAAAGAATCTTTTCTATCCGAAGTGCCGGGCATCGGTGGGATCCGAAATCGCAGCGGCCCGAACTCTGGAACATCTACAACACTCGTATTAACCCCAAGGAAACGGTGCGGGTATTTCCCTTATCAAACTGGACTGAACTGGATATCTGGATGTATATCTTCAGAGAAAATATCGATATCGTTCCGCTCTATTTTGCTAAACCCAGACTTTCATGGGTGGATGAGGGAACAGGGCAGATTCTGGGCCTCGATGATGAGCGGATATTGTCTTATCTCACCGATTCAGAAAAAGCCAGCATTGAAGAACGCTGGATACGCTTCAGAACACTGGGCTGCTATCCACAGACTGGGGCGGTTGAAAGTCATTCTGAAACGGTGGCAGACATCATTATTGAAATGATGAACTCTCGAACCAGTGAGCGGCAGGGCAGATTACTGGATAAGGACCAAGCTAACTCGATGGAGAGAAAAAAACAGGAGGGGTATTTTTGAAAAACGCAGCTCTCTTGACCAAGCATCGGAAGTCTCAACAACTGGCACCGGTTCTCTACGATATTGGTATCGAGTTAGTAGAAATCGACTTTTTTGATACCGATGAGCTTGGTACTTTCTCTGGGGAAATAGAAAGAAAGTTATCTCCCAAGGACTGTGCACTAATCAAAGCAAAAAAAGCTGTTGAACTGACTGGTCTTAACGTGGGGTTAGGTAGCGAAGGTAGCTTTGGTGGTGGTCCCTTGGCAGGCTTTATGAACTGGAATCAGGAAATTATCTGTCTTTATCAGAAAGAGCCTGAAGTGATAGTGTATGCATTAGCAGAGGGGCCAACTCCACTTAAGGGGGTGAAAGCTGAATCATTCGATGATTTGAAACAAAAATTGTCGAGCTTTGACAGGCAGAAATGGATGCTTAGGTGCCCAGATGGAATTCTGAAGGGGTTATCAGATAAAGAAGTTATCACTATTCATCAACCCCCCTATACCGAGTGGCCCGTTTACCTAGAGCCAGATCTTAGAGCGATGAACTCACCACTCAGACAAATTATGCTTCAAAAGGCTGCACTAAACCTGGCTGAGCGGCTACAAAGCAAATGTCCGAATTGTGCTGAAATGGATTTTTGGCCTGACGGTAGAGAATTTGGACCGACTTGTGAGCTATGCGGTCAGCCTACCAATGAAGTCAAGGCGCTGGTGAGCTGTTGTAAATCATGTGGTTATATTGAGTCAGAACTTAAAAAATTAAATGGAAACCCAACCTACTGTACTTACTGTAATCCATAGAGTGAAGAGTCAAACTAATGGACACTAATTGTGCATAAATTTTGAGTGATAATAGAACACGACACTATTACTTATTACAAGAAGTCAGGACAAACCCACCTTAAAACAGGATTCATGAAGCTTTATTCTCAAGCTCATAATCCTTTGTTGATTCCAGATTCGAGTCCTGGTGGGATATTTATATGGCCAGGCTGGCAAGTGTAGGATTGAGTCGCGGCAAAACAGATTTGGATAAACTCCTCGGCGTCGAGTGAGGCGCCACCGATAAGACCGCCGTCAACATCTGCCTGGCAGAAGATTGCTGCAGCATTATGGGCTTTGACGCTACCACCATAAATGATTCGTACGGTTTCACTGCTGGCCTGGTCATGTTTGGCAATTCGCTGACGCATAAAGTTATGAACATTCTGAGCCCATTCCGGAGTGGCAGATTTGCCGGAGCCGATAGCCCATACAGGTTCATAGGCCAGAACTACATTGGCTAATGCTTTTGGGCCTTTATGGGTAATTAAAATATCCAGTAAGCGAGCAATCACTTCCTCTGTTTTCCCCGATTCGTAATCATCTTCTGTTTCACCGATACAGATAATTGGAGTGAGATCATTGTTGATTGCCTGGGCATATTTTTCAGCAACAATCTGATCTAAAACGTATTGATCAAGTTCCAGCTTTTCATACAGGCAACGTCGTTCTGAGTGGCCTATTAAAACGTAGTGACAGCCGAAGCCTTTAATCATCGAAGCAGAAATCTCTCCGGTATAAGGCCCTTCATCGTAGGCAGAGACATTTTGGGTGCCCCATTGAAGCCTGGAACCGGACAGCACTTCCTGTGCCTCTCTGAGATACACCGATGGCGGAAACAGAGCGATATCTATTGGTAAAGCGTTCTCACTGCTGGACAGAATGCTGTCGAGCATATGGGCGCTGTGTAAAATATTCTGGAGTAATGTTCGTGGGCTTTCGGTTGGATTGTTCATTTTCCAATTTCCGGCCACTAATGGTTTACGCATAATGTTTACACCTTAGATAAAACGGTTTCGGACAATGGATTTGTTTACGCTTGCTGATGGTAATCAATCACCCGTTCAACTTCATTTTTTGAGCCGAAAATGACCGGTACACGTTGATGAATACTCTCAGGCTGAATATCCATAATGCGTTGTCGACCCGTTGAGCAAAGACCTCCGGCCTGCTCAATAATAAAGCCAATAGGATTGGCTTCGTACATCAACCGCAATTTGCCGCCTTTGTCAGGCTCACGCTGATCAAGTGGGTAAAGAAAGATACCGCCACGGGTCAGAATTCGATAAGCCTCGGCGACCATGGATGCGACCCAGCGCATATTAAAATCCTTACCGCGGGGACCTTGCCGGCCTTGCATGCATTCATCAATGTAACGTTGCACAGGGGCTTCCCAGAAACGCTGATTGGACATGTTGATGGCAAACTCCTGCGAATCTTCGGGAATGCTCATATTGCGATGGGTCAGCACGAATTCCCCGATATCCGGATCCAGCGTAAAGCCATTAACGCCATGTCCGGTAGTAAGAATCATCAGGGTTGAAGGACCATATAAAACAAAACCCGCACAAACCTGCTGACTGCCTGATTGCAGAAAATCTTCCAGGCTGGCATTACAGCCTTGGCGACCCTTTAATATTGAAAAGATAGTACCCACGGTCAGGTTGATATCGATATTGGAAGATCCATCCAACGGGTCAAACAGAGCGAGATATTTTCCCTTGGGGAAGTGCTCTGGTATGGCAATCGGCTCATCAATTTCTTCAGAGACCATACCACTCAGGTGGCCTGTCCACTCCAGCGCATCAATCATGATGTCATTGGTAATAATATCTAACTGTTTTTGAGTTTCACCTTGCACATTTTCACTCTCGGCACTGCCAAGCTGACCAGTCATCGCACCACGACTGACGGCATGTGCAATACGCTTGCAAGCACTGGCAATATCACTCAGTAGCATGGTGAAATCGCCAGATGCGTTGGGAATGCTGCGTTGTTGCTCAATAATAAATTGGGTCAAGCTGATATGTGGCTTCATGGTTGTTATCCTTAAAAAACGGTTACGCCATTTACTGCCAATGCCAAAGAAAAAAGGCAGAGATTTGTTACGGAGAGAAATCAGATACCTTTGGGGGAAAGTTCTCCGGAGGCATAACGTTTGACCATTTTTTCCAGTGAAATCAATTTGATTTTGCTGGCATGCCCGGCACTGCCGAAAGCTTCATAGCGGGATTGGCAAATAGCCTGCATTGCGGTGGTAGCAGCTTTATAGAATTTACGGGGGTCAAAATCGCTGGCATGTTCCGGCTGGCCCAGATACTGTCGAATTGCACCAGTGGTAGCCATACGTAAATCGGTATCAATATTGACTTTGCGTACGCCAAATTTAATACCGGAGACGATCTCGTCAACCGGCACACCATAGGTTTGAGCAATATC